>ENA-OPWR01000550-OPWR01000550.1-human-gut-metagenome-genome-assembly--contig:-NODE-550-length-33359-cov-2.332933_pt1 | contig 33359 bp, 33 predicted proteins | sample MGYA00241507_ERZ502006 | MGnify/ENA primary metagenome ERZ502006 (study PRJEB25962, sample SAMEA2043041) | human gut metagenome | biome: human gut; feature: human-associated habitat; material: faeces...
GGTTATTTAACGTTTTATCTCCTGTATCAAACAAATGAGATGTAATGAAATTAATTAAATATGTAGACATCGCTGCATAAAACACATCGTTACCAAAGGCACCAAAGGTATATGCAATACGAGAAGTAATCTTCTCACTTTTACTTTGTGAATTTCTTATTTCCATATAACGAAATCCCCTTTACTATTTTTTACAACTTTATGGTAAACGATTTCAACGATTAAGTCAATAATATTTAGTAAATTTTTCAGGATATTTTTTATTAATTTTTACTAAAGTTATTTTTGTGACATCATTTATATTTACCACCTGTTTTTTTGTATCAAAAAAAGTCTCATACTTCATAAGAAATACGAGACTCTATTTTGTTAAATTGTTGGTTCAATTGTAAATGATACTGTCAATTCTTTATTTGATGGAATCCAAAATTGCTTTTGTACAGGTGCACCCCAAGAATCATCTCCACCTACACCCATTTGAGCAGCTAATAATCTTACCCAAGTATAATGAGGATTACTCAATTCTTCTTGATGCATCGCTTGTTCTATTTCATATTCGCTATATGGAAGTACTGAACTTTCGAAAGTATCACCGTTTGCCACAAATCTTAACCCTTCTCCATATACATCAGTTACTTCCAACCATCTAGTGCCACGATGATTCCCTGTTTCTTGTGGTACTAAATATGGAGCTAAATTAGTATCAGCATCACCTTCGTATATGCCTAGTTTTACTCCATTATCTCGATCGATATAGTTTTCATCTGGACCTAAGCCGTAGAATTTATACTGATTGTATTTACGTTTTAATTTTAACTCATAACCATATGCAGGTAATGATGGTAGTCCGTCAACTCCAAAATATTTAGCAGTTACTTTTACTTTTCCATCTGGTGTAACTGTATAACTTATTACGTTATATACTTCTTTAGCTAATGGCAATTTCCATTTAAATGAAACAGTTATCTCACTTAATTCTTCCTTCACATTAACATCAACTAATTTTTGATATAAACCTGCTTGCAACCATACCCCACGATCGAAACCATGCTTAACACCACGATCATTATCAGTCATCGCTCTCCAAAATGTTGTTTTAGGTGTACGTGTAATATACTCTTTACCATTATAAGCCAAAGATACTATTCCACCTTCAGCTCTAGAAAGTAGCACACTAAACCCATCACCATTTATACCAATATTAACATCACCATGCACAACATTTAATTTCCCAGATACTATTTCATTATCCTTAGACGATACTTTAGTTACTAACTGTCCGAATGATAATTCATGTCTTTCATTTGCCCAAGCAACGCTCTCTTTTAGACAAACATTTACTTCAAAAATATATTCTCCTGGGATTTTTTCAATGTTTGGCCAATCAATAACTTCTTCTTGTTTTGTCTGTGGTAAAACGTTAAATGAATAATCTTTCTGCCATATTTTTTGACCATCACGTTTTACAATAGTTTCAAAAATATACGCACTTGTGTCAATGAAGAGATTGTCATTCTTTATAATTACTCCTTCTTCAGTAACTTTCACTTTAACATTAGCATACAATTGCTTAACTTCAGCAGCTTTAGGAGACGGTGTACGATCTGCGAAAACAATACCGTCTCCAGAAAATTCATAATCAGTTGCCCTCTCATCAAAATCTCCACCATAACCTAAAACTTTTTCGCCAAAGTCATCAGTTTTTAACATTGCTTGATCAACATAGTCCCATATGAAACCACCTTGATATTGTGGATATTTATCTTCTAAATCTGTATATAACTTCATACCACCTGTGGAATTTCCCATTGAATGCATATATTCACAAGATATATATGGTTTTGAAGGATTTCCTTGCAAATACTCTTCGATTTCTTGAGGTTTAGCGTACATTCTACTTTCCATGTCAGTTGCTTCCTCAAAATCACGATTCCAAGTTACACCTTCATAATGTACTAAACGTGAATCATCTACTTTATGGAAGAAATCATGCATTTTTACGATATCATCACCAGCATAGGATTCATTACCACATGACCATATAATTACAGATGCATGATTCTTATCACGCTGAAACATTGAATTTGCCCTATCTAAGACATTATCTAACCATTCTTCTTTGCTTCCAGGCACATTCCAAGATGGTTCACATTCACCTAATTTTTGCCATGAACCATGACTTTCTAAGTTAGTTTCGTCAATAACATAAATACCGTATTCATCACATAGTTCATACCATCGTGTTTGATTAGGATAATGTGAAGTTCTTACAGCATTAATATTATTTTGTTTGAAAAACTTAATATCATGTAGCATTACATCTTCAGAAATTGCTCTGCCATGGAGATAGTCAAATTCATGACGGTTAACTCCTTTAAAAATAATTCGCTTCCCATTGATTAGCATGATTCCATCTTTCATTTCAAATCTACGGAAACCTATTTTTTGAGTTGCTACTTCAATTACTTCTCCATTCTTTACCAATGTAATCTTCAAATCGTAGAGATAAGGCGTTTCGGCACTCCATTTTTTTATATTTTCCAGTTTTATATCTATAAATGTTTTCTCGCGTGCTTTTTCTTTTTGAGACCAGACTACTTGATCTTCATCATATAACTCTACATTAATTTCTGTATTTTCTAGATTTCCTTCTAACTTAGTATCTAATAGCAAAATTCCATCCTTATAGCTATCATCTAAAGTAGTTTTTGCAAATATATCACGCACGTGAACTTCTGGAATTGCATAAAGAAATACATCACGGAAAATTCCAGAAAATCTGAACATATCTTGATCTTCTATCCAACTTGCTGATGAACGTTTATATACTTCAACTGCTAACCTATTTTCTGAATCTTCCCTAATGAAGTCAGTAAGTTCAAAGTCATGAGGCGTAAATGAATCTTCACTATAGCCAATAAATTTTCCATTTAGCCAAAGATACATCGCTGTTTCAACACCCTGAAACGAGATAAAGATACGCTTGTTTTTTAAAGATTTATCTACTGTAAATGTCTTAACATAGCTTCCAACTGGATTATATTTTCTTGAAATATATGGTGGTCGTAATTCATCTAATCCATCCCATGGATATTGTGTATTGATATACTGCAAATGATCATATCCCTGGGTTTGAATGTGACCTGGAACTTTTATCGTATCAAATCCACTATCGTTAAAATCTTCTTTATAGAATTTTTTTACTCTTAAATCTGGATTTTGTGCATAAGAAAATTTCCATAATCCGTTTAAACTTTGTTTTAAACTTGTTTTCTTATTTTGATATTCTTCTTGACTAGCATAAAATTTATGACTCGAATGAGCCTCCAAACGATTTATTGCAAAAACATCGGGTTTCTCTAGCCAACTTAATTTCGCTTTTGTATTTTCCATTAATATCAACCTTTCTAAGAAAATGCTTACATTATTGATTATAACTTATAAATTTTATATAACCAATTACTTTTTACTAAAATATTAGTAAATTTAATAAAAATTTTACTTAGAAAGTATCTTTATAAAATAAAAAGCCATTAGAAATTTTTTCTAATGACTTAATTATTATTATAATTTAGCTGTTAATTTGACATCTGGATATTTATCCATAAACCATCTTTCAGCGAATTCATTTTCGAATAAGAATAATGGCATACCAGCTCTATCCTTAACTAAAAGATTTCGTGAACTAGACATCTTTTCATCTAATTGTTCTGGATCAATCCAGCGTGCAATCTTATGTCCCATCGGAGTCATAACAACTTCAGAGTTATATTCATTTGCCATTCTAAATTGGAACACTTCAAATTGAAGTTGCCCTACAGCACCTAAAATGTAATCTCCAGTACTATAACTTTGATAGAGCTGAATAGCTCCTTCTTGTACTAATTGTTGAATTCCTTTATGGAAAGATTTTTGTTTCATAACATTTTTAGCAGTTACACGCATAAATAATTCTGGTGTGAATTGTGGTAGTTTTTCAAATTTAACAGCTTTTTTACCTGTATAAATTGAATCACCAATTTGGAAGTTACCAGTATCATATAAACCAATAATATCTCCAGCAACAGCTGTTTCCAATGTTTCACGTGTATCAGCCATAAACTGAGTTGAATTAGATAATCTTAGTTTCTTACCTGTTCTTTCTAGGAACACATCCATTCCTCTATCAAATTCACCAGAACAGATTCTAACAAAAGCAATACGGTCACGATGGTTTGGATTCATGTTAGCTTGAATCTTGAAGATAAATCCAGAGAAATCTTTTCTATCTGGCTCTACTTCTGAACCATCTTCTGTTTTATGTGCTGCAGGCTTTGGAGCGTATTTTAAGTATGCATCTAAGAATGTCTTAACACCAAAGTTTGTCAGTGCAGAGCCAAAAAATACTGGTGTCAATTCACCTTTAGCGATTTTTTCTTCATCAAATTCACTACCTGCACCTTCAATAAGTTCTATTTCTTCTAAAACTTGTTTGTAAATACTTTCATCTTTTAATGGGTTGTCTCCTTTTATTTCACCATTATCGTCCAATTCTAAAAAGGCTTGGCCTTCATCTTCAGAACGGTACAATTCAATACGATGATTATAAATATCATATAATCCCTTCAAGCCTTTTCCCATACCAATTGGCCAGTTCATAGCATAAGATTCAATTCCCAAAACATCTTCCAATTCTGCTGTTAAATCTAATGGTTCTCTACCATCGCGATCCAATTTATTAATAAAAGTAAAAATTGGAATACCTCTCATACGACAAACTTGGAATAATTTCTTTGTTTGTGGTTCAATACCCTTAGCTGAGTCAATAACCATGACAGCTGAGTCAACCGCCATCAAAGTACGATATGTATCTTCGGAAAAATCTTCGTGCCCAGGTGTATCAAGAATGTTGACTCTTTTCCCAGCATAGTCAAATTGCATTACCGAACTTGTTACAGAAATTCCACGTTTCTTTTCAATTTCCATCCAGTCAGACTTAGCGAAATTTCCACTTTTTTTAGCTTTAACAGTTCCTGCTTTTCTTACAACTCCACCAAAAAGTAATAATTGTTCAGTTATTGTAGTCTTACCAGCATCCGGGTGAGAAATAATCGCAAATGTACGACGATTATTAACTGATTCTTCTAATTGTTTTTTATCCATTTTAAACCTCTCTAATTAATTCTTTTCAAATACCATTTTCTATACTACATAAGAAAGGAGCAGGTTTCAACACCTACCCCTTATATTTCTAATTACTATTTGGAACTCTAATAGTTTGCCCAGCCGTTAATGAGTTACTTGTCCCCATATCATTCAAATCTTGAATAGCTTGTGCTGTCGTTCCATATTGGCTAGCTAACGTTGCTAAAGTATCACCATCATTAACTGTCACTTCCTGTGAGTTTGATAATATAGAAGCTTTACTTTCACTGGCAGCACTCTCACTAGCCTTTCTAGCACTTTCACTTGCAGCGGCAGCACTTGAGGCTGATGCTTCACTTGCACGTTTACTTTCTGCTAAACTTTGCTCTTTCTTTGAACTCTCAATCTTACTCTGCTTACTTGCTTCCTCAGCTTTAGAGATGGATACTGATTTGCTATAGCGTTTCTTAGCTTCAACTTTTTTACTAGATTCCACTTGTCTGTTCTTTGTTTCATGATGTGAATGCAGCACCTTACCTGCACCTAATAATAAGATTAGAACTAGTACAACACCTACAACTCTAACTAATCCCTTATTACCTTTTTTCTTTTTATGTCCTTTAACATTCTTATTCAGATTGTTATTTTTTACTTCTTTCTCTGCTTCAGATATTACTGGGTCTTGGCGATGATTGTGATAAAATGCTTTTTTCATTCTAGGTTCATCGCGTCTAGTATATCCATGCTCAAATTGTTCAACTTTGAACTCATTATATACTTTAGTAATATCAAAATTCTCTTGTTCTATTTGTTTTTCTTTTAAGTATTTATTTTTTTCAGGTAATGTTAGACCATTATACCAATCATTTTGATACTGGAATTTACTCATTACAATTTGAGTAGGACCTAGTTCTTTTACTTCACCAAAGTCTAACCACATTGAACGTTCACATAGGGTTTCTAATACTAAACCAGTCGTAGCTGTAATAATAAAAGATACTCCATGATCTTTTAAATCTTGAATTTTTCGAATAACTTTTTCAAAGAATGCTCTTTCTAACGATGCAAATACTTCATCCAACAAAACTACTTCAGGTTTGTTAAATAAAGCTATCGATAATGCTAGTCTAGACAACATTCCTGTTGAGTATTCTGATACTGGTCGATATACCCATTGCCCGATTTCAGTAAAATCAATAATCGCCTTAACTACATGATCAGCTTCAATTTCATCATCGTATGCTTGGTCAACTTGTTTTTTTATATTTTCAAGTCCCGTTAACTGAAAATTGATAGAATTTGTCATTGATGCTAAATATATATGGGACTTTGTTGATATAAATCCTGTAGTAGGTTCTTCTAAACCTGCTAATATTTTTAGTAACAAGGCTTTCCCAGAACCATTTCTCCCAATCAAACCTATCGCTTCGCCTTCAGTTACGCTAAAAGTGATCCCTCTTAGAGACCAAAAATTATTTTCTGATTTTTTATTCTTATCGCTTAAAAGCGGACTTTTTTTAGTTAAATACTTTATACTTATCTTTTCCATGTCCACTACTCACCTTTTATTTTAATAATAACTATTATCATTATACCTGTAATTTTTGATTATTAAAATACTCTAGTTTTTTATCGTTAGCTTATATAAAAAAGGTAGCCCCAATCAGACTACCTAAAAATAATTATTTAATTTCTTCTTTTCCTTCGCGTTGCATCAATAAACTAATTTCATCTTTAATATCTTTACCATTATAAAGAACATTATAGATAGCTTCAGTTATTGGCATTTCAATATTTTTTTGTTGAGCTAATTCATAGGCTGCTTTACAAGTATTGATACCTTCAATAACCATGCCCATATCTTGAATAACTTCATCAAGGGCCTTACCCTTACCTAGTTGATTACCTGCACGCCAGTTTCTTGAATGAACACTAGTACATGTAACGATTAGATCACCTACACCTGATAAACCGATAAATGTTAGTGGATCAGCACCAAAAGCAACACCTAATCTACTAATTTCAGCCAAACCACGTGTCATTAAAGCAGCTTTAGCGTCATCACCATAACCTAAACCATGCAAAGCACCTGCACCAATCGCAATAACATTCTTAAATGCTGCACCTGTTTCAACACCTATTACATCTTTATTTGTATAAATTCTTAAATAATCATTCATAAATAAAGATTGTACCTTCTTAGCTGAATCTAAGTTTTCACAAGCTGCCGTAATTAAAGTAATATCTTTACATGCTACTTCTTCAGCATGACTTGGTCCAGATAAGACTACTACATCTTTACGATATTCACTTGGAATTTCTTCTTCTATTACTTCAGAAATTCGTTTGTGAGAACCTAATTCAAGCCCTTTACTTGCATGAATAATTAATGGCTTTTGTCCTAGTTCTTTTAAAACTTCAACTAATTGTTGAGCAACTAGTCTTATTACTTTAGTAGGTACTACGAATAAAACTGCTGAAGCTCCATCAACGGCCTCTTTAAGATTTGTTGTAGCCTTAATTGTTTCTGAATACTTGTGTCCTGGTATGTAATGTTCATTAGTATGGTTTTCATTTAATTCTTTGGCTTGTGATTCTTTATTAGTCCACAACCATACTTCGTTTTTATTTTCATCTAAAACACCAGCCAAGATACTTCCCCAAGATCCAGCACCAAGAACTGCAATTTTTTCTGTCATCTCGCTCATCCTTACTTTTTAGAGTTCTACTCTTATATGTTATCACTAATCATTAATAGTTTCAGATAAATCTTAATATTTTAATTATTTTTCAATTTTTGCTTCATCTGAAGATTCATTCTCTAAAATAATAACTTCCCTTACATGTTTAATAATTACCTTGATGATTGCATAAAATGGTATACATAAGATAATACCTAGTAACCCAGCAATTTTTCCAGCTACCAACAACAATAAGATAATTGTTAGAGGATGGATATCGACTGATTTTCCGATAACATTTGGATATATCAGATTACCATCAATTTGCTGTACGATAATGCAGACTATTATTGCCATTACTGCAGTGTTAAAAGAATCAGTTAAGGATAGGATCAAAGCTGGAACTAATCCAATATAAGGACCGATATATGGAATAATATTAGTTGCCCCAGCAAATATTCCTGTCAATAAGGCATAAGGTACACCGGCAAGTCCATAACCAATAGCTGTACAAATACCAACAAAAATACATTCAATTGCTTGTCCACTAATATATTTTGATAAAGTATTGCTCATATCTTGTAACATTGCTTCAACTTGAGCAGTACGTTTACGCGGTACAAACTTTAAAATACTAGGCATTAATTTATAACCATCTTTTAACATATAAAATAACATAAATGGAACAGTTAAAACTGTAACTGTGATATTAGTTATTGCGGAGATAATACTTCCTAAACTGTTAGTTAATGACTTCATAAATTTAGCTATCATCTCACTACCGGATCCTTCAAAACGGTTTAAGTAAGATTGCAAATCAATATCTTTCAACCAACTACTTCGACTATCATATTTCAAAAAATGTTGGAAATTCTTCTCCAACTGAGAAACATAGGTTGGAGATTTTGTAATTAAATTTTCTACCTGCACAATAATTTTGGGTAAGAGGAAAGCAATTGACATCGCAATAATCGCAAATACTGCTATAAAAACAATGGCGACTGCTCCAGTTCGATTAATTTTAAATTTCCCAATCTTAACCTTCATTAGTAACTTCACTAATGGTAGTAGCATGTAATACAAAAATCCTGATATGATTACCGGGATAAATAAGGTTGAAAAGAATGCTGCTACTGGTTGAAAAACAAAATTTATCTTCATACAAACCCAAATTAATGTTGCAACAATCAAAATTTCTAACGACCAAAACATCAAATTCTTTTTATTAGGCATAGAAACCTCCTCAAAAAACTATTGCTAAATAAGAGAGAGGCTGTGATATAACATCGCAACCTCTTTTTACTCCTTAGAATATATTACATTACAGCGGTAATTCACTGTTGACGCGACAATTCTAAATAACGGTTATACCAAATTTCAACATATTCTTTTGAAAATGGACCTTTACCATTATTTATCCAATCAACTAAAACCCTAACGTTATGTTTCAAAATCTTATCAATGTCTGCCGAATAATGCCACTTATTTCCATGATCCTCATATTCATCGACATCTAGCAAACGTTTTTCACCATTAGGAAAGACTTTGACATCTAAATCATAGTCAATATACTTCAAAGCCTCTTTATCTAATACAGCAGGTGAGGCTAAATTACAATAATATGATACTCCGTTCTCACGAATCATTGTCACAATATTAAACCAATAATGTTTATGAAAATAAACTAAAGCTGGTTCTCTTGTAATCCATCTTCTTCCGTCAGATTCTGTTACTAAAGTATGGTCATTGCAACCAATTAACGCATTTTCACTGGTTTTAAGTACCATTGTATCTCGCCACGTTCGATGTAAACTACCGTCATGCTTATAACTTTTAATAGTTATGAAATCGCCCTCTCGCGGACCAGATATATTCATCATAAGAAAATCCTCCGCTTCTTCATAAACACGAATGTAAATTACACCGATATTCATTGATATTATACCAGATATTTCTCTAAATACACAAAAAGAGCTAATTAATTTACAAAAAATGTATATTATTTAATTACTTTTTACTCAATTTAACAACGGCTTCTACTCTTGCTGTTTGTGGAAACATATCTACTGATTGAATGTACTCAACATTATATATTTTGACCAACTTCACTAAATCTCTAGCTAAAGTTGACGGATTACATGAAACATATACAAATTTATTGGGACGATACTTTAAAATAGTCTCTATCATCTTATCATCCAGTCCAGTTCTTGGAGGATCAACTACCAAAGCATCTGGCACAAAATTATTTTTAGTCCATTTGGCAAAAAGATCTTCTGCCTTCCCTACTTCGTAATGAATATTCTTTCTACCTGATAATTCTGCATTTTTCTTAGCGTCTTCTATCGCTTCAGGAATAATATCCATCCCTCTTACTTCCTTGGCATCTGGTGAAACGAATAAACCAATTGTCCCTACTCCACAATAAGCATCTACTAGTGTTTCATCTTCTTTCAAATCCAATGCTTTTTTTACTTCTGTATATAATACTTCAGTTTGACTAGGATTTAATTGGAAAAATGAACGTGCAGATAGTTCAAACTTTATATCTCCTAATTGTTCTAGTAATCTATCCGTTCCAGCTAACTTAAAGGTTTCTTCACCCCAAACCAAGGAAGAACGGCTTAGATTAATATTTTGCATGACTGATACGATTTGTGGATATGCTGACATAATTTCGTTTACAACCTGATTTAAGTTAGCACAATTATTTCTTGCCGTTACAAATACTACTTGAACTTGTTCTGTCTTTAGCGTTTGTCTGATTACAACCGTTTTTAAGATTCCAGAATTTCTTCTTTCATCATAAATTGAAATATTCCATTTTTCTAATAGCTTAACTATCTTTCTCATTATTTCCATTGTTAATGGCATTTGAGTTTTAAAAGTTGGTAAATCTACTAAGATATGGCTATTAGGTTTGTATAATCCGGCAATTACCTTATTTCCCTTAACTTTTCTTACTTGAAATTGAGCCTTATTTCGATACTCATAAGGTACTTCCATCCCTAAGGTTGGACGTAATTCCATATTTTCATAATTGGTTGGTTTGAATTTTTCTAAAGATTGACGAATAACATCTGTCTTAAATTCTAACTGCTTGCTGTATGCTAAATGTTCAAGTTCTATCCCACCAACATCATAATTATCAACAGGTTCTACCCTATCAGGACTTGCTTTTCTAATTTTCTTTATTTTCGCATTTAAATACTTAGGATGAACTTTAGTTACTTCAGCCAAAATTACTTCACCAGGAAGTGCTTGAGGCACAAATGTTATCTTACGCTTAAAATATCCAATTCCTTCACCATTTATTCCTAGTCTTTTAATTGTTAAAGGAAACTTCTGTCCAACTTTTATTTTTATATCATTCTTTACCTTTTGCATGAATAATCTTAACCTCTCGAATTTTTCTCTGATTTATTATAACATGATAACAGTAAATATTAGTTGATTTAGGAAGGTCGATTGTGTGGTAAAAAAAATAACGATGATTCAAACTCAAAAGAAAGCTGGACGTTTCAATATTTATATTAATGATAAGTATGCATTTCCAGTTAGTGAAAGTGTCCTAATTAAATATCGTTTACATAAAGGACAAGAACTTGACGAAAATTTAATAGAAGAAATTAAATTAGCTGATGACATTTCTAAGGGCTATAATGCTGCTTTAAATTATCTATCCTATCAACTCCGTACTAGAAAAGAAGTCGAAGATAAATTACGCTCTCTTGATATTCATGAAGATTATATTCCTGAAATTATCAACAAGCTTATTGATCTGGATTTAATTAATGATAAAAATTACGCTGAAAGTTATGTTAGAACTATGATGAATACTTCTGACAAGGGACCTAAAGTTATTAAACTTAATCTCTTAAAAAAAGGAGTTGATGATAATATAGCTGAAGATGCTTTGATTCTTTATACTGATAAGTTACAAGTAAAAAAAGGTGTCGCTTTAGCTGAAAAACTAGCTAATCGCTATAGTCATGATTCATATCGTAATAAACAAAATAAAATTAAACAAGCCTTACTAACAAAGGGATTTTCCTATGATATTATTGATACAATCATTCAAGAGTTAGATTTAATTTTTGATGATGATACAGAACGTGAAATTTTATTGGAAAAAGCTAATAAACTTTGGTCACGTTATGACAATTTAGATATTAAGAAGAGAAAATTTAAGATTCAACAAGCTCTTTTTAAGCAAGGATTTTCTTTTAGCGATATTACATCAGCTTTAGATGAAATAGAAGATACTAACATATAATTATGTAAAAAAATATACATCATTATATTTTGATATATGCTATATTCTTCTCTAAAGGAGGATGTGGCGTGAATTTAAATTTAGATAATATTCTTTTAGAGAACTTCAAAGAACAACCCAGCGATGATAATTTTAACAAACTATTTCAAAAATACACTCCTCTTGTTTTTAAATTAATAAGTAGTTATCATTTTACTTTTTACGAACGAGACGATTTAATTCAAGAAGCTAAAATTGTTTGTTATTCTTCAGCCTTACGGTATAGGTTGCCATCTAATATTACTTTTGGATATTATTTTCAGATTAATCTTCGCAATAAATACAATTCCCTCTACCGATTAGAACATGCCTATAAGCGTAAATCCGAAAGGGAATCAACCTCCTACGAACAATTGTCTTCTAACTTAAAAGAAGTCGTCATTGGTTCTGATTATAAAAATCACGCTCCTGATAAGAATATTCTGGTGAAGGAAGCTATTCAGGCATTTCTTCACTCTTTAGATGAAAAAAATTGTCGCTTATTTAGAGATATAATTTCTGGTAAAGTTCAAAAGAAGGATATTTTACAAGACTCCAAATTACGTTATCGCTATTATAAGCTTAAAAATCAATATAAAAATAATGTATTTGATATTTTTTTCAAGTAAAAAGCACCTGCTTTATTAATCATAACTAGATTAATAAGTAGATGCTTTTTTACTATCCTAATTTTCCTACAATTTCTAATTTTTCTAATGTTGACTTACCATGTGGTGCTTTGACGATTCTATCCGAAACATCATTTCCAGCATTATTTCCATGATGAGTCCCACCTTGCCAAGCAGCAACGTTAGTAACATCATAAACAACACCATCAACTGCAATATATGCTTTGCGACCTTCCTTACCATCATAATTCTTTAACTCGTCTAAAGTGAAAATTTTTTCTGTCATATTAAACGCTTCCTTCCTTTATATTTCTATATTTATATTATCATAGATATGATTTTTAGTATTGGAAAAAGACTAAATTTTCTTTTGGTTATACTATATTTTTTCTAGTCCAATTAAATTTTTTACTATATAATAGCTTTATGTGTATTTGGAGGAAAATATGATTGAAAAAAAATATTTCTTTATTATCAATCCTATCGCTGGCAATGGTCGTGGACTAGCAGCATGGAAAAAAATAAGAAAGACATTACAAGAACAAAGTATTTCTTATACTCATAAATATACTTTTCCAAACCAAGAATCTAATCAAGAAATGATTTTAAACACTGTTGATAAAAATCATATAATTGTTGTACTTGGTGGAGATGGAACAATTAATGAAATTCTAAATATTTTAATTGATTGTCATCTACAAAATCCTTTAAGCTACATTGCCTGTGGTTCTGGAAATGATTTTGCTAGAGCAATTTCACTTCCTTCCAATCCTCTCAAAGCTTGGGAATATATTCACCATCAAGCCACTATTAAAAATATTTGTGTTGGAAAAGTTAAAATAAACGATATAGAATGCTACTTTTTAAATAATGTTGGTATTGGCTTTGATGCTAGAATTGTTTATTCAGCTAATCATTCTAAATTAAAAATGTTGTTGAATAAAATCCATTTAGGAGCTTTAGTATATGCATCCTTTTTCTTAAAAGCACTTATTATTCAAAAATTTTTTCCTACATTGTTTAAAAATGATGGAACCTCTGTCCAGAAATATAAAAAAACTTTTTTATGCACGATAACTAATCACCCTTTCTTTGGCGGTGGAGTTAAATTAGTTCCTGAAGCTAGTGTTTTCAATCCAAGTATCGATGCAATTATTTTAGAGAAAAGTACTAAATTAGGCTTTTTAATTAATTTTCTTCGTACAATCTTACCATTAAAAAATCCTAGTAATAGTAAAAATTGGCATCATCAATATGGTAAAGAGTTTAAAATAACTATCAACTCTCATCAGCCTATTCATATTGACGGTGAAGCAAGTATTATCGACTTAGATACTGTTTCTTTTGATACAATTACTTTTCCATTCCTAGCTTAAAATCCCTTATATCATGGTAGTTTTTTCTCCATAATATAAGGGATTTTATTATTTAGCTAAATAAACTTGATCTTTAATAAAATCAAATGGCTTATGATGTTGATTCAAGTCAACTGGTCTTTCAAGATGAGCCTCTTTCCAAAAAGCTTTCGAGTTTGTAGCACCCTGTTTTTCTCCAAGTACTATCAAATTTCCCTTCCATTTTTTCTGACGTAGATAATGCAATACTTTGATATCTGTATCAGTACTATCTGGACACCATTCTATAATGATATTAGACACATTATTTAAATACTTTTTTACTGCTTCTAAGGCATCCAACTGCTCTACATCTGTCCAAGGATTAGGACGTTCGTTGTCTTGATGACGCCAATCTAAATTGTCAGTACAAATAATATTTTTCAAAAACTTCCCTAACACTGCATTTCCAGCCATAATCATTAACGTTTGTTCATCCGCCAAAAAAGCTTTTAAATCTTGTAACCACTCTTGCGAATATATATGCCAGATTCCATATTCTTCAATTATATATTCTCTAAAATCTAGTAAATGACTCTCTAGTTCCATAATATTTGGGAATTCTGTTAAATGTTCTAAAATCTCTGTTTCCGTAAATTCTAAATTAGGCAACGATTTAGTTGGAATATTACCTTTCTTATAACAGTTATCCGCTTCAAGTAAAGCAGTTATTTTCTTTTTAGCTATTGGTAATTTATCGAATTCCACTAAATAGTTTTTCAAATTTTGAATATATTCTTCTTCCATCACATCTAACCTCTTATATGCCGTTTACTTTTCTTTAACCAATATAACCCAACTTTTGCTATAATAAAATAGAAATACGCTAGAAATGGGGTTTACTCATGATAAGAGATATAAATCACGATGTTAAAATTCTTTCTAAAAAAAGTACACCTGCTTCAAAAAATGATATAGCAATCGTTAAAGATTTAGTTGATACTTTAACCTATCATCGTGATCATTGTGTTGGCATGGCCGCTAACATGATTGGTAAAAATAAATGTATTATTGCGTGTCAATTCGGTCCTTTAATTGTTGCTATGATTAATCCAGTAATAACTAAAAAATCTCAAAAATATTCTACTTCTGAGGGTTGTCTTTCTTTAACTGGTGAGCGTGAAACCACCCGTTTTAATAAGATTGAAGTTAGCTACTTAAACCAATCTTTTCAAAAAGTTCATGCTACTTTTGAAGGCTTTAATGCACAGATTATCCAACACGAAATAGATCACTGTAATGGTATCTTAATTTAGGGGGAGACTTACTTTGGTAAACAAACAACATATTAAAATTTTTTCTCATAATGATTTAGATGGTTTTGGTGCTCCAGTTTTACTTAAAACACTTCAACCATACTTATTTAAAAATGCTACCTTTGACCTAACTACTTGTTCAGCTGGAAATTTAGATAGAGAGTTATCTTACTGGTTTCGTCAACCTTCATTACACCAATATACCGATGTTTTCATCGCTGACATGACACCTGATAGTGACTACTCATTCCAACAACTTGAACAACATTTTCCAAATCATTGGTTAATTTTTGATCACCATGAGAGTGAAGAAAAACTTCGCCAAAAATATCGTCAAAACTGTATTATACCTACTAATACAGATATTAATCCTAGTGCAACAAGTTTAGTCTGGGATTGGGTAAGTCAAAATGTTAATTTCAGTAATATTCCTAGTAAACGTCAAAATGACTTACATTACTTAGTAGAACTTATCCGCGCTTATGATACATGGGATTGGAAAAATGATCCTAACATGGACAGTGCTACACGTTTAGCTGCTGATGAATTAAACCAATTATTCTGGTTCTATCCATTAAGTCGTTCAGAAATGTTTGTCACTGAAGTCTTTGGGACTAGTTGGGAACAATACCGTCAAAACAACAGTCTTTTGATTAATACCTTAAATGGTAGAAGACAACGTTATTTAGATAAACACCTCAAAAGTGTGCTTACCTTTGAACTTGATGGCCACAGTTTTGGAATTGTTTATGCTAGTGATTATAAGTCTGAAATTGCTCATGCTTTATTAAAGAATCATCCAGTCGATGCCGCACTAGTAATAGACAATCGCAGTATTTCCTTACGTAGTAACGGTAAGTTAGATGTTGCTTCCTTCTCTGAAAAATATTTTAATGGTGGTGGCCACTCAGATTCAGCTGGTGGCACCTTAGAATTCAATCCTGTTGAAACGGGAGAACAAGCTGTAATTGATGCTCTAAAACACCAATTTGAAATCAATAAAAAACTAGAGAAGCAAGAAAAAGAAGAAAGTAGCAGTACTTTCGCTGATAATCTTGATCCTGAAATGGCTGCTAAATTGGCTAGTCTATTTAATAATAATTAAGTAAAGAATGTGATTATTTGATAACATTAGGTCTAACAACTTGGAATGAACATCCTGCTTTGATTCACAATGAAGATCGTCCGGTTACACTTTCCGAATATTCTGCTTACTTTCCAACAGTAGAATTAGATACATTTTTCTATGGCATTCCTAGAATTTCCACTGTTGAAAATTGGCAGGCTCAAGTTCCTGAATCTTTTCAATTTGTTGTCAAAGCTAACAAAGTTCTAACCTTACATGAACAAAGTGATATTCAGCACATTAATTTAACTTTTCATAATTTTCTGGAGAGTTTACAACCTTTAATAGACAAAAATCAATTAAAAACTGTACTATTTCAATTTCCGCCGTACTTTACTTTAAACAAGAAAAGTACTAATTATTTACGTTATTTAAGGCAGAAATTGCCAAATATTTCTATTTCTCTGGAATTTAGACATAAAAGTTGGTATAACGATACTAAAAAATTAGTTAATTTTTGTCGAGAATTAGGTTTTACTTTAGTTATTGCTGATGAACCATCTCGTCTAGACTCTTCGGTTCCTTTTCTCCCAGTTATAACTAATCCTAATCTAACATTTTTCAGATTACATGGGCGTAACATTGAAGGTTGGGAAAATCCCGGAAAAAATTGGCGTGCCAAACGTACATTGTATCGCTATTCTGATGATGAGTTGTTGGAACTTAAACAAGTAATTCAAAAATTACAGAGCGATACTAAAGAAATTTGTGTAATCTTTAATAATAATTCTGGTAAAGATGCTGCTCCTAATGCCTTAAAATTACAAGAGTTTCTAAATATTACTTTTGATAATTTGGGACCAAAACCACCTGAACAACTTAATTTCTTTTAAAATAAATAAGAGGATGATTAACCATAAAAGATTAATCATCCTCATTTTTTATGTATAGAGGCCAACCCCACACTGATTTTCAGTGCATTATTGACTCTCTGCATTAATTTTTCATCTATATGTGTTACTTTATCTTTTAATCTTTGCTTATCAATCGTTCGTAACTGTTCTAGTAATACTACTGAATCTTTTTCCAAACCAACCTCTTTAGCAACTAATCCTATATGTGTAGGCATTTTAGGCTTTGAGATTTTTGAAGTTATTGCAGCAATTATTACTGTAGGACTAAATTTATTACCAATATTATTTTGAATAATTAATACTGGCCTAACTCCCCCTTGTTCCGAACCAACTACAGGTGATAAATCAGCAAAAAAGATATCCCCACGTTTCACCTCAAAATCACTCATATCATCGACTCCACTCTATTCTTTTAACTCATCTGCATGATCTGAAGAACACTCACAATTCCAAAATTCACCACAAATTTCTTGATTTAAAGCTCCCATTTCCATATAACCAGCTATCAGTTGTTCCAAGCTAGTCTGGTTTTCTTGGATGTGATTCATCAAACTATCATCATTTACAACTTCATTGCTGTCAACAGAATAAAAACTACAATATTCCACAAAATTCTTATCTTTAATAATAGCTTTTACACTTTTCTTAATCATAAAAATTACCTCGCCTTACATTATAATTAAGATATTCTTTTACCTACTACTTGTAAATTCTTGGAACTCTCTCCGTTATATTACACATAATTTCATAATGAATTGTATCGGCATAGTTAGCCACATCTTGAGCTGTAATAACTTTACCATTATTTTCTCCAATTAAAGTTACTTTTGTACCAAGATCATACTTTTTAGGTAGTCTAACCATAAATTGATCCATACAAACTCTACCGACAATTTCACAATATTGACCATCAATCAAAACTTTAAAACCTTGCATTCTTCTTAACCAACCATCAGCATAACCAATTGGCACAGTTCCAATCCATTCTGATTGAGAACTAGTATAGGTAGCACCATAACCAATGGATGAACCAGCTTCTACTTCTTTAACTGCTACTAATTCACTTTCCAAACTTAATGCTGGCTCTAAATTCCAAGTTTCATCAATCACATCGCCAGAAGGATTTAATCCATACATTGAAATTCCCATTCTTACTAGATTTCCTTCAAAATTTGGATGCCATAGAGCTGTAGCTGAGTTAGCTTGATGAATATATTTTGGTTTCTTTTTCAATACTCCCACTAACTCATCAAACTTTTGAGATTGTTTTTCAAAATATGCTGGGTCCTTACTATCAGCAGTTGAAAAATGTGTAAATACTCCTTCACACTTTAATTGATCAAAATGTTTTTCAATAAAATCAACAGCTTCTTTCAAATCTTCAGTATTTCTAAAGCCAATTCTTCCCATACCTGTGTCTAATGCTAGGTGGATCTTTAATCTTTGTTTTTCTTCTTGAAGTAGCTTTTGAGCTTCAGTCAAAAATTCTAAAGTCCCTACAGCCACAGACAAATCATGTTTAGCCATACAAACTGCTTCACTCGCTGGATTTACACCTAAGATCAAAATCGGATCTTTTATTCCACTTTCTCGTAAAGCTATTCCCTCATCAATAATAGCCACACAAAAGCCGTTAGCTCCTGCTTCTTTAGCAGCTTTGGCTACAGGAATCATTCCGTGCCCATAAGCATTTGCTTTAACTACTGCAAATAAAGATTGACCATCCTTTAATTTTGAAATTTGGGTTGCTACATTATGCTTAATTGCTTCTAGGCTAATTATAGCACGCGTATTGCGATGTCTTCCAATTACCATTCCTACACTTCTTCTCTCTTACTTTTGCTTAATTAAGAATTTTTTCATCTTAGTCTGCCATGTTAATTTTTCTAATATTACTTCTGTAACTACATATTCACCAGAGTGAGAAATCGAAATCTTGGCTTGCAATTTATTATCTCCAGGGAATTTTACAATTTCTGGTCTTCCAGTTTGACTATCATTTAAAATCTCAATATCTTGAAAACCAACCTTTTTTCCAATTCCAGTTCCATATGCCTTACTAAATGCTTCTTTAGCAGAAAAACGACCGGCTAAAAATTCATACTTTCGATTTCCTTTATATTTTTCAAATATAGCTAACTCATTTACAGTTAGTATACGTTTAGCAAAACTCTCACGCTTCTCTTGCGCTTTTTGAATTTTCCTTATTTCTTGTATATCTATTCCATTTCCATAAATCATAGTTATCGTTAGCTCACCCCTCAGAATATCACACCTATTTTACCAAATCATCTAAGAAGTTGCACCAATTTATTGCAAACAAAAACTGATATATACTTTTTACCAGTATACATCAGTTCTTAAACTTAATTAAGCTTTCTTTGTTCTAATAGTAAATCTATTTTTTTTGCCACTTCTGCGCTTATTATCACGATTATTTCTATCGTGCTTATTAAATCTCTTACTACGCTTAAAGTTATCATTACCGCGACGATAATTTCCGTTACGACGACCTTTTTTACGGCGAGGTAGTGGTTTTTCTGGTGTAATCTTAACAGGAACGTCAGAAGCATCCTTCTTAGTCATATTATTCAAAAAGGCTGCTACTACTTCAACTGCATCATATTGTTCCAATAGTGCTTGTGCCTGTGCTTCATAGCGTTCTGTATCTGTATCAGCTATTAAATCTTTAATATCATCTAAAGCACTTGAAACTTGTCCAATAAATGCTTCATCTTGAGTTGGTGGCTTCAATGGATCCATGCGTTTCTTAGTTAATTTCTCGATAACACGTAGGTAATCCATTTCGTTAGGTGTAACAAATGTTACGGAAGTTCCATGGTGTCCTGCACGACCAGTTCTACCAATACGGTGAACATAACTTTCCGGATCTTGTGGAATATCATAGTTGTAAACATGAGTAACTCCTGAGATGTCTAAACCACGGGCTGCGACATCAGTTGCTACTAAGATATCCAAATCTCCATTTTTAAATTTACGTAATACGTTCATACGACGTTGTTGAGTCAAGTCACCATGAATTCCGGCTGCATTGTAACCACGTGCTTCTAAACCTCTAGAAAGTTCATCAACACGACGCTTAGTTCTACCAAAAACGATTGTTAATTCAGGAGCTTGAACATCAATCAATCTAGTCATAATATCGAATTTTTCAAATTCTTTTGTCTTCACAAAATATTGATCAACTAAATCTGTTGTTAACTCTTTAGCTTTGATTTTTACAATTTGTGGATTAACCATAAATTTTTCGCCAATCTTCAAGATTTCTTTAGGCATAGTTGCTGAGAATAATAAAGTTTGACGTTCAGCTGGTACTGCTTGGATAATCTTTTCAATATCATCCAAGAATCCCATGTCTAGCATTTCATCAGCTTCATCTAAAATTAAATGTTTAACATGAGCCAAGTTAATTGTTCCTCTTTGAATATGATCAAGTAATCGTCCTGGTGTTCCTACTAAAATATGTGGTGTGTGTTGTTCAAGTTGCTTAATTTGACGTCTAATGTCAGCTCCGCCATACACAACTTGGACCTTAGCTCTTTTTTCTTTTCCTAAATGAAAAAGTTCTTCTTGTGTTTGAATTGCTAATTCACGAGTTGGTGAGATTATTACTGCTTGAATTTGTCTCAAATCCAAATCTAATTGTTGTAATACTGGCAAACCAAAGGCTGCAGTTTTACCGGTACCTGTCTGTGCTTGTCCAATTACATCATTACCAGCTAAAACAAGTGGTATTGTTTCTGCTTGAATAGGAGTAGCTTCTTCAAAACCACTTCTCTTTACAGCCTTTAACAAACTTTTATCTAATCCTAATTCGCCAAATTTCAAAATTCTTCCTCCTAAAAACAATAGAAACCGAAATGGTCTTGCGCGTCATAACCATTCATTCGGCTTCTATTAACGTTCAGCCATTATTAAGGCTTCTTTCTCATCATAAATTTACTCTAGATTGGCATTCAATGCTTAAATTAATTCACTTACAACGTTTTCCAAATGAATTCCGTGACTAGCTTTTAATAAAACAATATCATCAGGCATTAATTCATTTTTTAAATCAGAAGTTAAAGTTAGTAAATCATCTTTTTGATAGTGATGAATTTGAGTTTCATCAAATTTCTCTCTTAATTTTTCAGCTAAATACCCCATAAGTTCTCCACATAGATAGACACTGTCTATTCTATCAGGATTAATAGCTTGGGCTAAATCACTGTGCATTTCAGCAGCTTTCTCACCTAATTCAAGCATATCACCTAGAACAATAATTCTCTTTCCTTCAGTTGGAACTTGTTCAAAAGCGTATAAAACTTCTTTAACTGCTGTTGGATTTGAATTATATACATCGCTCAAAATCTTTGCACCATTTTTAGCTTCTAACCATTCTGTTCGATTGGCTGTTAAATCAAATGATGCTAAAGCTTTTTGCATCTTATCTACTGGTATATGATAAATATTACCCACACTTAAAGCTGCTAAAGCATTGAAAACATTATATGCACCAATCATATTGATCGTGAAATCTACTTCAGGCCAAGTTGCTACTTTAAAACTTGTCTTAGTAGCATCACTAACAATATCCATTGCACGCATATCATTATTATCAAGGCTACCAAAGGTTAGTACTTCTTGACTAACTTCTTTAGCTTTTGTAGTCAATAATGGTTCGTCACCATTAATTACCAATTCTCCATCTTCTTTTAAACCATGTGTAATTTCCATCTTAGCGTTAGCAATATGATCTCTTGTTCCAAAGAATTCTATATGCGCTTCACCAATCATAGTAATTACTGCAACATCAGGTTCAGCTAATTTACTCAAAAAATCCAATTGACCATAACGATCCATACCCATTTCTACTACTAGAACTTCTGTATTAGGTTCCATACTTAAGATTGTCATAGGTACTCCAATTTCATTATTGAAATTAGCAAAAGTCTTATGAACATTGAACTGTGTAGCCAACACTGCTGCTGTCATATCTTTTGTTGTAGTTTTTCCGTTACTTCCTGTAATAGCTACTACTTTAGGATTAATTTTCATTAAATAATGCTTACCTAATTGTTGTAGAGCAACTAAAGTATCAGAAACAGGTAATACTGCAATACTATCTGGGATATTTTCAGAATGATCTTCTTGCCATAGTGTAGCAACTGCCCCACCATTGATTGCAGCTTCTACATACTTATGACCATCATTTTCAGCCACCAAAGGAATAAACAAAGCACCAGACTCGATTTTACGGCTATCGAAGCAAACACTTGTAATTGAAATATCTTCCCATTCTTCTTTAGCTTCGATATTGAGTGCTCGTGCTACTTCGGCTAATTGCATTTTCATGCTCAAACCTCTCCCTTTCAATATTATCAATTTGCAGGTATATTTAACCTCTTAATCATTATAATTATAGTAATCTACCAATTTAGAGTTCTAAATCATTGTAACATATTAACCAGAGTAATGCTTTAGATTTATCATCAATCTTTCAAAGTATTTTCAAAAATTTTCAAGACTTGTGGATTTTTCATAATATCAAAATATATTTCTTCAAATACGCCCTCGAACTCTGATCTATCTAGGACTTGCTTAAATATTTTTGCTACCATCTGTGGATCGTTTCCAAATGCACCACAACCAAAAGCACCTAATATTAAAACTTTAGTTTCATGATTTTTGAAAACACGCAAAGTTGCTAAAACTTTATTATATATATCTTCAGCAATCTTTTCTGCCGGTAAAACTTTATTATTTTTTCGCATTGAAGTTACATCAGGTGCTGCCACAGATACAACATCAGCAAACTTTCCTTTCAAGATTTGGTCTTCTTTTTCATCGCGAATAAATTTAATATCACTAGCATAAATTAAATACGGACTAAATAAAAAGTCATTGGGGTTTTGAATATTATGATAATAATATGTCCTGCGATACTTCTTTAACTCTGGATATAGAAAACTATTTCGGCAAATTGTTTGTTCTTGCGCATTTACACCATATTGAAAGTTTCCTCCAATTGTAACCGGACTTGCAAAATTCATTATTCCTAATTTTTTATCTTCAGGAACCCTAAAAGTTCTGTAAAGTAAATTTTCATCCTTTACCACTATCTTAGTTTCATATTGATTTAATGTTTCCGTTTCTACAGGTAATTCTGTAATTAATTCCGAAGATTGTGGTAGTTGTCGCATTTCTACTTGATATATATTCATCGTTTTATGCGCTAATAATTGTAATCTCTCTTTATTCATCATTTCACCCCTCTATTTTTTAATCTAATTTTAATTTTATCATATAAAAAATAAAACTCAAATTTCTTATCTTATAGTTTAGAAAATAAAAACTGGTATATCATTCAAATTACATCGATGATATACCAGTCATTAAATTTTTAATCAATTACAACTTTTGCTCCAGTTGGTACATTTTCGTAAAACCACTTAGCATCCGCAATTGATAAACGAATACAGCCATGAGAATTGCTAGCCTTTCCCAACTGTTCTGCTTCTGACACAACATAATTGCCATTAGCATCAACAGGAACAGTATGGAATAAATATATACCATGATCTTTAAATGATACCCAGTAGTTAGCCCCTTCTCCTGACTGACTATTATAAAAATGTTCTCCTCGTTCTGCTTGAATACTAAATGTTCCACGTGGCGTCTCTTGTCCAGCAGCTCCAGGTGAACACAACATTGTATATAATACCTCTTTATTATTCATGAGATATACTCTATGTTTTTCAATAGACACGTGTATCCAAAAATTAGGATAATCACTAATGTTTGGATATGGTTTATTTTCTGATGGGTCATGCCAATTTACTTTTTCATTAGTCTTTTGAGTAATCTGCTTTCCTTCTACTTTTTCTATCTTTGATTGAACTGCAATGATCTTTTGCCCTGTTTTAAAAGTAACACCATAAAAAATCTTAAGCAAGATCACTACTATCAAAATAATAGAAAAGACCTTTTGTCGTGTAGACATATTTGCCAATTTAGTTAACATTGCTATCCTTCTTATCTATCCGGTAATCCTATCAGTATTGTAAAATTGTGATTTGAAAAAATCAAGTTCACTTTAAATCCTATATTCAACAAATACACATTGAATTTTAATTCTTATTTCCTTAATTGGTTGTACAATAAAAAGTATATTGATAGAAACGAGGTGAAGCTATGTCTTTAAAGTCCATCATAAACTTGCGTCAACTTAAATTAAGTTGTCTGCTCGGCTTATTTTTTATCGTCATCTACATTATTAAAGATGCTTTTAACGATAATTTACTTTTTACTTTAATTAAATTGGGAAAATGGAATATCTCACTATCATTAATACTTCTAAAATTACTTATTTATATTGGTGAGTGGTATTTATTTTTCCGAATATTAAACTGGTTATTTAAATTAATCAAAAACTTTATGGAGGAAAAATTTTAGGTTATGCAAAAAATTAATAGTAATTTTTATATCTATATTTATAGTAATTACTGGATCTCAAAATTTAGTTATGGCAGATAACGTTCCCGCCCTAACTGATGTTAAATCGGCAATTGCAGTGGACGCTAATAGCGGTCAAATTCTATATGAAACTAAAGAAGATGAAGTTTATCCTGTAGCTTCTATGTCAAAATTATTAACTGCTTATATTCTACTGGATAAAATTAATCATCATGAATTATCTTGGAATACTAAGGTAAAACCTACTAAAGTTGAAGCAGAGATAAGTCATAATTCTGAATTGACTAATGTTCCACTTGATAGCACTCACTCATACCCTATTAGGGAGTTATATCAAGCGATGTTAGTAGGATCTGCGAATGCTGCTGCAATGGTTATAGCAAGAGCTGTTTCTGGCTCTCAGACGAACTTTGTAAAACTAATGCGAGTAACTGCTAAAAATATGGGCATAAAAGATGCAAAATTATATAGTGCAAATGGCCTACCTACTGAATATTTGAAGCGAAAAATATCCAAGTGCTAGCAAAAATTTCGAAAATGAATTATCTGCACAAGATATGGCTATCATTGCCACTAAGCTAATTAAAGACTATCCTGAAATTTTAAATACAACTAAACTTCAAAATGTCCAATTCAATGATCGCGGGAAAACAACTTCAGTAACTAATACGAATAGACTTTTATCTGATAATACTTTCCAAGTTGATGGACTAAAAACTGGCACATCTGATGCCGCTGGTGAATGTATAACGGCTACAACCAGTAAATATGGAAGTCGCATTATCACTGTTATAATTGGTGCTAATAGTGATTCCCAAAGATTTGAACAAACCAAATTATTACTAAACAATATTTCTAATAGCTACAATTATACGGTTATTGGTGCTGGTCAACCTATTCCTAACATCAGCAACGTTAAAATTCTTAAGGGTAAGCAAAAGACTCTCCCTATTGCTATGCAAAAAACTACTGGTCTTTGGTTAAATAAGGAACAAGGAACTCAAGATATTTCAGCAAAATTCCATCCTAATAGTGAGATTATTGCCCCAATAAAGAAATATCAAAATGTTGGAAAAGTTACTCTTACTGTGGAGGGTGGCTATGGATTTTTAAATGGAAAAGACGGTATGACAACATCTGTGAGTGCCAATAAAACTATTGATAAAGCTAATATTCTAGTTAGACTCTGGCGAGATATAACCAAAACAAATTAGAAAAAGCAGCATTAACGAGAGTATTCATCAAGTTAATGCTGCTTGTTTGTTATTCAATTAAATTAATTATTCACCTGTTTGCAAGATCCATAGGAAGATCAAGAATACGAAGAATAATACATACATCAATGGTGGAACTTCCTTACCACGTTTTGCAGTAATCATTGTGATTGGGTAGAAGATAACACCTAATGCAATACCGTCAGCGATACTATATGTCAATGGCATAGTTGCAAGAATAACGAATGATGGAATAGCAATTTCCAACTTATCCCAGCTAATACGTGCCATGTTCCCTGCCATTAAAACACCTACCATAATCAAAGCTGGTGCTGTAACGTATGATGTAACTACTGTTAACAATGGTGAGAAGAACATACCTAAGATGAACAATACACCAGTTGTAACAGCCGTTAAACCTGTACGTCCCCCTACCGCAATACCAGCAGATGATTCAACATAAGCACCAATTGGAGATGTACCTAAAACAGAACCCACTAACATAGCACTGGAATCAGATAGTAAAGCCTTACCTACACGAGGCATCTTGTTATCCTTCATGAAACCAGCTTGTTGTGCTAAACCAACTAATGTACCAGCCGTATCGAAGAATGTTACCAATAAGAAAGTAATTACAACTACGACTAATTGCATTGTATTAATATCTGTAACATGCTTGATTGCTTGACCAAATGTTGGTGCTAAACTTGGAGCAGATGAGATAAATTGATGTGGTGCTGGAATTAAACCTGTTACCATACCAATGATTGCAGCTACAAGCATAGCGATAAAGATTGCACCTGGAACGTTTAATAACATTAATACTGCCATTAAAACAAAACCAATAATTGATAACCATGTTTGACCTTGGAATGTTCCTAAACCAACTAATGTAGATTTGTTAGCAACGATAATGCCTGCACTCTTCATACCGATAAAAGCAATGAATAAACCAATACCAGCAGAGATAGCATATTTCAAGTCTTGCGGAATAGAGTCAATGATCATTTCACGTAACTTAAATACTGTAATTAATAAGAAAATAATGGCTGCAACGAATACACCAGCTAATGCTGTTTGCCATGGAATACCCATACCAATAACAACTGAATAAGCGAAGAATGCATTAACACCCAATCCTGGAGCTGTTGCAATAGGATACTTAGCATAGAGCCCCATCATTAAACATCCAAAGGCACTAGCTAATGCCGTAGCTGTAAATACGGCCCCCTTATCCATATGAGCAGCACCTAAAACCGTTGGGTTAACAAATAAAATATAGGCCATTGAAATAAATGTAGTAAAGCCGGCTAAAATTTCACGTTTGATAGTAGAACCGTGCTTATCAATGCCAAAGTATGAAATAACTTTATCTTTCAAAATAATTCTCCTCTTTCGGTTTTAATAAGAAATAAGTACATTCGACTTAACTTACAATGTAAATATACACTAAAAACCGAATATTGTAAATAGTATTTAGCAAAACATTCTAAAAAAAATAATGGAAACTCTTTTTTCATTGAGTTTCCATTATTTTTTATAATTAATTCGATGCCATGATCGGTGTCTCAGGTGAGAGATTCCAATTAATATCCTCTGTAAAATTAGTTCTAGGGGTTAAAGGATTGTGATACCCCCTAAAACTTACTTTAGCATTTAATGGTAAATCCACTAGACCTTGCTTAGATATACTTGCAACTTCTATCGGTGTAGCTGATAAGTTCTTACCTAAAATATTCAATTGTCCATTTATTTTAGTAATACTATTATCATCATTTTCCTTAATGCTAGATGTAACTTTCCATGTACTTTTACTTGTATCTGGAATGGACAAAGAAAGCTTATCACTATCCTTTGTCAGTGATTCAAAACTTCCACCATTATAGATATCCTTTGCCGGAATAGTTCCGAAATCTATCTTATCTGGAACTTTTAAAGTTGGTGTTTGAATTTGAACCAATATTGGATTAGTTAACGTACTTAATTGTCCATCTACATATACTTTCATCATTAAATATATCTTCTTGCCTGCGAGCGCCTGTTTCTCTAAATATTGTGTAAAGTCATCTTTAGCAGATAATGTCATCCAATCTGTTCCTAAAGTTCCATCAGCTTTCCGATCTTTATTGTTCGTAAATTCTGTAGAAACTTTCTTTAAGTCATTAATATTGTCACTCGTTGAATAGAACCAACTATAAGTCAATGTGTGGCCTGTTCCTAAATCACCGGTAACTTTATCAACAAATGATGACTCTAAATAATCTTTTGTATTAATTGAAGCATTATCCAAAGCTTCAGCTGATAATGATATTGCCTTTAATCCCCCATAAGACAATGGAATTTTCAAATTATCTGAAGGAATTTCATAAGTCAACACTGTATCTAAACCATATTTATTTGTATCAGAAGAAGCTAATCCATCAACTATACCGTCTAGCTTAGTGACATCAGTTGTTATTTCATAAGTTGTCCTAATTTCATTATTAACAACATTTTGCCCGAAAAAGTGACTTTCGCCAGCATTATTTAAGATTGAATTGTCAAACTTTCCAACATTACTATCTTGAAGTTTAGGTGCATTCATGGTTAATGTAGTATTTCTTCCGACATAAAATATTCCGTCTTTTAAAGATTGATTAAAGTTAGTAACATTATTCCAACCTATGATAGGACTACACATGACATATGGATAAGTTTTATCTGTATTCCTATTCCCATCTTTATCTACGCCATTAGCCTCCCAAAATCCATAACCAAAGATACCCTTACCATCGTCATCAAATATACAAATTTGAATTTTATCAGCTTTAACATTACCTAGTGAGAGATCAACTGTCCACACTGCTGTCTTAGAGTACTCCACATCCTTAGTCCTCGTTACGTTGCTACTAGAAATTTCCTGACCAGAAAATGAATCTCCATTTTGCATTACTACATAATATCGCGTTTTAGTACTTTTATTCCAATCTATATGAGCTAAGATACGTACTTTAACATGAATATTATTACCTTCTTCATATTCTTCTATGTATTGACCATTGTCATTATTAATCATAAAGCCATAGTAATTTCTAACCGTGTCTTTACTCTCTCTTTTCCCCCTTGTCCAAGGTGCAAACGAAGTTGTTGGCCATTTGATTCCACTCGAAAAAACAGTAGTACTTGAACTAGAGGAAGATGATGCCGAAGCTGAAGATGTCGTTGAAGACGAAGAAGTAGCTGTAGACGACGCTATGGAAGATGACGTGGATACCGCTGAGCTAGTAGTATCAGCACTAATTAAATTTATATTTCCTAAAAAAAAGTATTGTTACACTCAAACTTAGAATTAATAATAGTAAGTTCTTCTTAACACTCATTTACATCACACTATCTTTTTAGATTTTTTCTCTGACGTACAACGACTACAATCAAAGCAGCGATAATTAGAATTAAAACTACTACAATTATCCATAATAGCATTGAAACGCCGAACCAACCTGTTCGTTTAGTTAATGGTGCTCCTTGTTTTGATGTAATTACAAAATCTTTTACCAGATGCCATTTTCTTTTACCTGATTGTAGGTGCATATCTATTGTATACTTACCTGCTCCAAGCTGATTACTACTATCAGAAACTAAATAATCAAAACTAGAATTAGGAGCTACTTGATAATTATTTACTTTCTTATGTACTAATACCGTTGAACGATTCTTTTTTGTTACTTTTAAATCTATCGATAGTTTCCCAAACATTACTGGCTTTACATTATGTAATTTAGCAGTTATTTCAGGTCCATTCTTCACCGTTACTTTATCTAGTTCCATTTTAGCAATTCGTTTGACTTTAGCTTGTTCAGTTAAAATAATTGGTAATGTCATAGAAAAATGATTTCTTGTATTCATACCACTTTTTTCATCAACATAAGCATTCGTCAATCGTTCTACATAAATTCCCCCAGCAATCATCCCTGGAAATTTTTGCTTTGGCACTTTTAAATTTACTGTAACTTCAGAACTTGAACCAGCTTTTACTGTGACTTTTTGTTTCAACTCTGTTTTAGAAATGAAGTCTGTAAGTTGATACTTTGCTGTCGTATCTTTTTTATTTTTGAAATTAGTATAATTGATTGTACCATTGTCATTTGTAGTTGCATTTCCAACTTTAATCAGATACTCTATATCTTGATTTTTGTTCAAATTAGAAATCTTTACTTTTACAGGTACCGTTGTTGATTTTTTTACATTTAAATCAAAATATCCTGCATCATCCTCCTTTTGTTCACGAGGATATACAGGACTTATTGTAAATTCAGCTGCATTATTAGATATATTATCAGCATTTACATGCGGTAACTGTAAAAAACAAATACATAGTACAATACACAGAAATAGTTTTACTATTGAATTTGTTTTCAATCTTACCATACCTTATCTATTTATTGTTATTCACTCTTAATTGATGAATCTTTTGTTGCTGCAGTTAAATTCCATGTCAAATTAGCTGTGTAGCTACCAGGAACAATTGCATCATGCCCATTAAATTTCAAAGTTGCAGATTGAATTGTTGAAGTTGCTGTACCTTTTTTAGCACCTGTTGAAGTTGCTACTTGATTAGATACGCTACTTGGTAATTCCAAACTAGTTTGTGCTTTAGACCAAGTCCAGCCTTCTGCCGCACCGTCACTAAACTGGAATGCTGATGGTGTAAATTGAATAGTACCATTAATTTTACTATTGCCATTTGTAAAAGCAGTTGTATTTGTAACTGCTAAGTTCCAACCTACACTGCTTAAACGTGTATCATTAACTACAACAGTATTGTTATCGGATAGTTTTGATTCAGTTGTACCACCACTAAAAATGGTATTTGTTTTAACAGTTCCAAATGGGAAACTAGGCACAGCATCTAAAGATAATTTAGCTGTTATATCTGAACTCTCATCTTGAATATTAAGAGTTGCAGTACTTTGTTGATTGTTAGTATCTGCAGTAGTATCTGCCTTCACTGCTGGTACACTCAAAACTAAAACTCCACCGAGAGCTAATGTTAATAAATTTAACTTTGAAAATAACTTCATTATATTAACTACCTCCTAAAAAATTATATTTTCTACAACCATATTATAACACTTTTAAATAAAATAACATCAGACATTTTGAGAAAAATATTTTTTATTATCTATACATATCGATTTTAAAACATTATGCTATCATTGATATAGTGGCCTTTATTTGAAATTTATTTATTTTGATGGAGATTATTTTTATTTATTAACAAATTCATTTATTTTAATCGATTATAAGTTTATTATTTATAATAACATTACTTAGCCTTATACTTATAGAAAGGAGGATTTTTTATGTCAACCTCTATTGGAGTTAGAAAATTAGTTGAATTTATCCTGAAAAAAGGAAATTTAACATCTAATACCAATTCACAAAATACTGCTTTAGATGGGATCAGCATTCATCAACGATTACAGAAAAAATTCTCTAATGATACAAAATCGGAAATTGCTTTGAAAAAAGAATTAGACATTGATGGTGAAACTTGGATTATTCATGGAAGAGCTGATGGAATTAAATATATCGATGACCGACCACAACAAGTTATCGAAATAAAAACTTCTAGTCCTGAATTTTCAGAATTAGCTCCTAATACTCTCGAACTTTATTGGGCTCAAGCTAAAATTTACGCTCATATAATTATGGAACAAGAGCAACTGCCAGAATTATCTCTTAAATTGATTTATGTACAAACTACTGATAATACAATTTCTGAAGAAACTCAGGTTATTAGTCAAACTGATGCTCAAAATTTCTTTGACAACATTATTGCGGAATTTACAAATTGGATAAAACTTCAGCATCAACTCCAAAAAGAACGCGATCATTCTATTAACAAATTGGATTTTCCATTTTCATCTTATAGGAAAAATCAACATGAATTTGCTGCTGCAGTTTATAAAACAATAGCTTTAAATAAAAAATTATTAGTTGAAGCCCCTACTGGAACCGGGAAAACTATTTCAACTATTTTTCCTGCAGTCAAGGCTTTAGGTACTAAAAAATGTCAAAAAATATTCTACTTAACTGCTAAACAAAGTACTCGCAAAGTAGCTGAAGAAACTTTACAGTTATTGGTAAAACATGGACTTTCTATTACTGCAATTACCCTAACTTCTAAAGAGCAAATTACATTTCCTGAAGAATTAGATTTGGCAGACGATGAAAATCCTTATTACTTGGGTTATTATGATCGCCTACGACCAGCTTTGATAGATATTTTAACCAATGAAAAAGTGATTACCCGGAAAATTGCGGAAAATTATGCTAAGAAACATATGCTTGATCCTTTTGAATTTTCTCTAGATATTAGTAATTCTTGTGATGTAGTAATATGCGATTATAACTACCTTTTTGATCCTTTAGTTAAGTTACAACGATTCTTTACAGAAAGAAACTATGATTATACTTTTTTGTTAGATGAAGCTCATAATCTAGTTAGTCGTTCTCGAGATATGTATACTAAAGAAATTTCTTCACAACAAATCAAGGATTTATTAGATAAACTCCAAACGCTGCCACATCCACCCCAAAAGATTGTGGATAAGCTAAATACTCTTTTAAATGATTTTGATTTGATTAAGGAACCCTTAGTTAATTATCAACAAGCTGACGTAATAATTGAGGAAAAACTTGCCTCACTGACAAAAAAATTAATGTATTTTTGTGATTTTACTACTGATTGTCTGGCAGAAAACCCACATTTTTCTCTTAAAGATGACTTACTGGAATTTTTCTTCGCCGCTTATGCCTTTGTTAAGATTAGTGATTATTACAATAATAGCTTTAGAACACATTTATTTATTACTGAAAATTCTGAGTTACTAATTAGGGTGTTTTGCTTAGATTCTAGTGAATTGATTGCTAATAGTCTTAACTTGGGAGGTAGTACTGTTCTTTTTTCAGCGACTTTGTCACCATTAAATTACTACCAAGAAATGTTTGGATTAATTGATAACAGTTTGTTATACCAGCTATCCTCACCTTTCGATGAAAGTAATCTTAACTTGTTAATAACATCTTATATTCCTGTTACTTATCAACAAAGGCAGCAAAGTCTTGGAAAAATTATTGATGCTATTCACACTATGATTGCTACTAAGCAAGGGAATTATCTGATTTTCTTACCATCTTATACTTTTTTAAAGCAGGTAATTACTTTTAAAATCATTCCTGAAACTGACCAGAAAACAAGAAATGTTCCTATAATTCCCATAAAAATATAAATAAGAATATCCTGCATATTTTTAATTGTACTGAACC
>ENA-OPWR01000552-OPWR01000552.1-human-gut-metagenome-genome-assembly--contig:-NODE-552-length-33283-cov-4.521067_pt1 | contig 33283 bp, 40 predicted proteins | sample MGYA00241507_ERZ502006 | MGnify/ENA primary metagenome ERZ502006 (study PRJEB25962, sample SAMEA2043041) | human gut metagenome | biome: human gut; feature: human-associated habitat; material: faeces...
AATTCCCAAGTAGATTCTTTATTGAATAATTTAAATAATAATATTCTAAATAACATATCTTCATTAGAATACTTTTTACCATTATATATAACATTTTTTAATAAGTATTGACTAACTCTATCATTAACTCTATAACTATTACAAAATTTATATTCTTGTAAGATTTTATCGTTAGTCCATGGAGCAGATTCTCCATTTATTTTTTTCCAAAATATGTTTTGTCTTTCACAAGCAAAATACCAATATAAATCATATACTTCTTGTCTTTTCTTCATATATCTACCTCATACATTTTGGATCTCTTGAGTTAATACATCTTTTTAAAGTTAATACCTTATCATCACTTTCAGTATAATTAGCAATTATCTTTTGTCCTATACAACCGCTCTTACATATAGAGTATTGCTCACAAGCAGAGCAAGAATTATCAGTATTTAATTTTCTAATATTACTAAAATACTCTGAATCATACATTTCCATTAATGAGTTTTCTCTTATATTTCCACTAATACCTAGTTTAGTAAAATATTTAATTGAATCACATGGATATGCTATTCCATCAAATCCAATTATCATTATTTCATCTGCTATTATACAAGGTGTATTTTCAATACCAAGTATATTCCAAGGAGTACCTAATCTAATTTTATCTTTATCATTTGAGTTTAAATAAAGGTTTTTAATAGCTAATAATTCTTCTTTTGATAAGTCCATATCAGTTGTTCCTTTACCATGTGGAACAAACCTTAATAAACTAACTTTATCAAAATAACTTCTATTTTTAAATATTTTAATGGTTTCATTTACTACTTGTTCTAGTCTAGCAAAAGAATCTTTTGAGACAGTATAATGAAATCCTAATCTTGCATTATTGTTTTCAAATACTTTATCAAAGAATTCAGTTTTATCATAAACTGAAATATCTTCTTCATCAGATAGTGAATCAGCAAGTGAATAAACAATCTTATTTAATCCTAAATCAATTAATTGTCTATATTTATTTAAAGTATCATCGGTTCTATATGCAAATGTATAAATAGTTGATTTCATTCCTAATTTTGAAGTTAATTCAACTAGTTCTAGTAGTCTATCATACATTAAAGGCTCTCCACCAGTAAAAACAATAGTATCAGCATTCATTAACTTTACTTCATTAATTATTCTAGATACATCTTCAAAATCTAAAACTTTTAAATTGCCAATACTACTAGTAGCATTACTAGAACAATGTTTACAATTTCTAGAGCATTTATTAGTTAATTCAATTTTTACTTCTTTAAGCATACTATCATCCCCTGAATGAATTTCTAAATATATTATACCATTTATTTACTCAAATTTCTTTAAATTTATTTAATATTTTAGAAAAATATGTTATTATTATTTTAGTGATTAGTTGTTGTTCAATTTTTACTATTAGGAGTTTCGAATTCGCTCCAGAAGCAATAGTTGTCGCACCAAGCGATGTTTAGATTTAAATCAATCAGAAATGATTGATTTTTTTATCGTTTAAGAAAGATGTTAATGATATTATGATAAAGATAAAAATCAGAAGATTACTAAACCATTTTTAAAATCAACATAATACATTTGACATCATAACATCTTAATAAGTTCAAAAAAGAACTAATTTTTTATTTTAGTTCTTTCTATCTTCAGCAAGTTTAGTAAAATCTTCTACTTGTGATTCATCAGGTTTCTTATTAAATTCAATTTTTTGTACCTTTTTAGTAGTCTTACCCACAGCATCTGTAGCAGTATATAAAATCCAATATTGATCTTTATTTTGTTCTTCATTTACTTCATGGTAAACTTTATGAGTAATAGTAACTCCAGGTTTATCATCAGTAACTTCTAAATGATCATAATTAATATCCTCAATAGAATCAACATAATACACTGCATCATTAAATTTAATTGTAGGTGCTTTAATATCATCTTCATTATTAGTATCATTTAAATAATCTTTACCTACCGGATTAGCAACCCAACCCCATTTACCTTTTTCATATTCAACATGATACCAAAAGTTCCCATTATGGTTTTCATAATCATCAACTTTATAAACTTTTCCTTTTTTAACTTCACCAAGTTCTGAACTATTTCTATCAGGTTCTTTTCTAACCTTTATATAATCATTTACTATTTCAATATGCCAGCCTTCTTTTATTTTTTTTATTCTAGCATCTTCCATAACACCAAGAACAAACTTAACAGCAAAAAAGCCAACCACTATTGCTATAAGAATACCAAATATAATTTTTAATTTTTTCACACTATCACTTCCTACACATAATTATACACAAAAACTTTTCATTTTACTAGTCCTATATTTTGTGTTATAATTTAATTGGTGATTAATTTTATGAAAAAATATAAATATCAAAGACTTTCTAAGGAAGAAAAAAAAGAAGCTAAAACTAAATTTTATGAAACAGAACAAGGAAAACTTTTAAAACAAAGATTTAAAAGAATTCTTATTTATAGCATCATTCTAATTTTATTTGGTATTTACATGTTAATTGAAGCATACATAAAGAAAAATTCATATGCTCAGTATGTATATGGCACTATTCTAATAATCTTTGGAATTGGTTTTCTAATATCTAGAAGTTATGTAATGATGAGAAAAGTAAATGAATACATTACTTCACCAAAAAACACTACTAAGAAAAAGTAGTGCTTTTTTATACTCTATCATCAAATTGTTCTATTTCATCAAGCTGATCTTCAACTAATGTTCTAAATCTTCTCTTATAAACTGCAACTTTTCTTCTTAAGCTTTCTGCCTCTGACTCAATTCTCTCAGCTTTTTGTAAAGCATTATTAATAACTTTAGTTGCATTTCTTTTTGCATCTTCTATAATTACTTTAGACTCATCATATGCTGCTTTCTTTATATTACTAGTCGATTCTTCCGCTACAAGAATAGCTCGATTTAAAGTTGCTTCAATATCTTTATAATGCTTAAGTTCCCCTTTTAAATTCTCAATTATCTCACAACTACTTTTAAGTTTTTGTAACATATTTTCATATTCAAAAGTTACTTCCTTAACAAAATCATTAACTTCTTCTTTTTTATAGCCTTGAATACTTGTACTAAATTTATTTACCATAAGGCCACCACCTATATTACCAATCTAGTTCTTCATCTGTACTTTTACTTGGTTTTTCTGCATCATCTGTAATCTTACCTTGAACATTAACATTCTTAGGTGCCACTAAATAAATACCAACACCTATTTTTTGCATTGAACCACCTATTGCATAGATAACACCACTTAAAAAATCAATAATTCTCTTAGCTTGATCAGATGTAACTCTTTTTAAATTAACTACAACACTATTTCTATTTTTTAAATGATCAGCTATTTGTTGCGATTCAGAATATGCACGAGGTTCAAGTAAAATCATCTTATTTCCAGTTTTATCTGCTTCTTTAATAGCATCCTCTTCAGAAATATTGTAATAAGCATCTTCTGTACCATTTAAATTTTCTGCATCGTCATCATCTTTAAAAATATTTTTTAAGCTAAATCCCATAATCGATTTCCTCCCTAGTCTACTATCCCATTTTATCAAACTTTTAAAATTTTTACAAGAGTTTTACACAATATTTTTCTTGTTAATTAAATTATACTACAGAAAAAAGAATAAAGCCAGAGATTTTTCTCTAGCTTTAAAAATTATAACTCAATCTTTTTACTAATAAATGACACTAATTCATCAACTTTAATTGTAATTTGTTCCATTGTATCTCTATCTCTAAGTGTTACAGTATCATTTTCAATTGTATTATCATCAATTGTTATAGCAAACGGTGTACCAATTGCATCACTTCTTCTATATCTTTTACCAATAGAACCAGATTCATCATATTGGCAATCAAAATGCTTACATAAAGTTGCATAAATATCATTTGCTTTACCAGCGTGAACTTTTTTTATAAGTGGTAATATAGTTACTTTATATGGAGCCAAAGCTGGATGAATTTTTAAAACTACTCTTTCTTCACCTTCAACCATTTCTTTAGTATAACTATTTGTTAAAACTGCTAAAAGTAATCTATCAAGACCTACAGATGGTTCAACAACATATGGTAAATATTTTTCATTTGTTTCAGGATCCATATATCTTAAATCTGCACCTGAAGCATTTTGATGAACAGTTAAGTCATAATCAGTTCTATCAGCAATACCCCAAAGTTCACCCCATCCCATTGGGAACATAAATTCTATATCAGTTGTAGCTTTACTATAAAATGATAATTCTTCTTTTTCATGATCTCTAAATCTAAGATTATCACTATCTAAACCTAAAGTTTTTAAAAAGTCCATACAATAATTTTTCCAATAACCAAACCATTCTAAATCAGTATCAGGCTTACAGAAAAATTCTAGTTCCATTTGTTCAAATTCACGAGTTCTAAAAATAAAGTTACCCGGAGTAATTTCATTTCTAAAAGCCTTACCAGTTTGACAAATACCAAATGGCACCTTAAGTCTCATACTTCTTTCAATATTTTTGAAATTAACAAAAATTCCTTGCGCAGTTTCTCCACGTAGATAAACAGTATTTTTAGTATCATCAGTTACCCCAATAGATGTTTCAAATAATAAGTTAAACTTTCTAATCGGCGTAAAATCACTTTTACCACATACTGGACATGTAATATTGTTTTCTTTAATGAAGTTTTCTAATTTTTCATTATCCCAACCATCACCAGTAACTTCACCATGAGTAAAATCTTCGATTAATTTATCAGCTCTATGTCTTGCCTTACACTTTTTACAATCAATTAATGGATCAGCAAAAGAAGCAACATGACCAGATGCAACCCATACCTTCGGATTCATAATAATCGCAGCATCAAGACCAACATTATAAGGATTTTCTTGAATAAATTTCTTCTTCCAAGCTTTTCTTATATTTTCTTTTAAATTTGTACCAACTGGACCATAATCCCATGAATTAGCAAGTCCATTATATATTTCACTTCCTTGAAAAATAAAACCATATTGTTTACAATAGTTAACTAATTCTTCCATAGTTACCTTCATAAATAAATCACTCCTTTGATAAATATAATTATACCTAAATATATTAACAATTACAAGAAATATAAGACTAATTTTATTATTTTCAAAAGAAAAAAGACTAATTCTAGTCTATTTTTTCAATAGTTATAAATTAATAGCTTTATTTATACCTTCCATTCATAACATATTCTAAATAATGATCAGCACAAAGAGGAATATATTCAACTTCATCATTAGCACCATCAATAACAACTTCTTTACCACTTGCACTATATTTTCCATTAACACGTCTAGCATTAAACATTGCTGCTTTTCCACATAAACAGTTAACAGTTAATTCATGTTTTTCATCACTCCTTGCAAAAAGCTGCTGAGAGCCCTCAAATAAATCACCTTTAAAATTACTTTTAAGTCCATAACAAATAACAGAAATATTATATTTATGAGCAATAAACCACAACTGATTAATTTGTTCTCTGCTTAAAAACTGTGCTTCATCAACTAAAATAAATTCAGCATACATAAACTTACTCATATACTTTTTACTAAGCAAATTAGCACTCTTGGGAATTAAAACATCTACTTTTATATTTTCTCCGATTCTATTTACTACAGTATTACTTCCTTTAGTATCAACTTTAGGTTTCATAACCACTATATTAATCAAATATTTTGAATAATTATAATGATCTTGTAGTAACTTAGTTGTCTTTCCAACTGCCATTGTTCCATAATAAAATGTTAAATTTGCCATACTACCACCCTACATTAATTTTTTCAAAAAATCTTTACTATTTAAATAAAGTCCTGTATATCTTTCATAATACAAATCTAAATATTTATTTATAGTATTCTTAGTTAAATCATCAACTTTTATTTCTTTAATTGAATCAATATTTACATAATAATACATTCTTATCATTTTTATTACTTTTTTATCCACAATTATTTCATTAGTTAAACAATTTATACAAATATAACCGCCTTTATCAGCATCAAATGTAGCTATATTATTTTTACTTCCACATATAACACATTCATCCAAATTAAATAAAACACCTAAATATTCCAAATATTTAATTTCTAAAATATTAGTTAAAACTATCGGATCCAACCCATCTTCAAGTTTTAAAATGGTCTTTATAAAATCATCATATATATTTTCTATATCATTACTTTGCTTAACAACTTGACTAGTAAGTTCCGTTAAATACGCCAAAAAACTTACCAAAAGAATATCACTTTTGACAAGTTTAAAGGGATTAATTACATCAGCACTAACTAAAGTAGATAATTTGTTTTCTTTATACATTATGTTAAAATGACTATAACTTAGCTTCATCGTAGGTACTCTATATCTATTTTTTAAAGACTTAGCACCCTTACACATAATACCAATTACTCCATACTCTCTAGTTAAAACATTTATTATTTTACTAGACTCACCATATGGAATTTCACTTAAAACAAATCCATCTACTTCTAGCATATTTAATCCTTCTTTTCAGCTTCCTTATAACGTAAATAATCTTCTACTTTGCCACTTTCTTGGAACTTTTTCCATGCTTCTTCTTTATTCATTTTTATCACCTAATTATATATTGGGTGACATCTCTAAATTTTATTCATTATCTATAAAACCTAATTCAATTAAGTATTTTTCTTTATCTTTCCAATTTTTTATTGTTTTAACAAATAACTCAAGATAAACCTTTTTACCTGTAAGTTCTTCTTCAATTTCTTTTCTTGCAAGTGTACCTACAGTTTTAAGTCTACTACCATTTTTACCAATAATTATTCTCTTTATATTATCTCTATCCACAATTATATCAACATTAATATTTACAATATCTTTCCTTTCTTCATAAAGAGTTGTAAAACAAGTAATACTATGAGGAATTTCATCTTCTGTAACTTGAAGTAGTTTTTCTCTAACAAGTTCACTTACCATAAACTTAATACTACTTGATGTATAATATTCGTCTGGAAAATATTTAACTTCATCATGTAAATAATTTTTAATAACACTTATTAAATGTTCAACATTATCATTTTTAAGCCCAGATGTTGGTACAACTTCCACAAAAGGATAAATATCTTTAAATTCATTAATAGTTCTAAATAATTTATCTGTACTTATTTCATCAATTTTATTAAGTACCAAAATAACCGGAACACTACTTCCCTTTAAGTTATCCAAAATAAACATATCACCTTTACCAATACCTGATGCAACATCAACTACAAATAATATAAGGTCAACATCTTTTGATGAAACAAGCGCTTCTTTATTTAAAACTTTACCAAGTCTATTTATTGGTTTATGTATCCCTGGGGTATCCACAAAAACTATCTGAGAATCACTATCATTATATATTCCTTGAATAATGTTTCTTGTTGTACCAGAAACATTACTTGTAATAGCAACCTTTCTATTTATAATAGCATTAATGAGAGTACTTTTACCAACATTTGGTCTACCTATAATACTTACAAACCCGCTTCTCATAAACACCTCTAAAATAGTGCAATAATCTTAGGAATAAAGATAAAACAACAAATAATAAATACCATAATGCTACTTACAAATGCTGCTGCACTACCACAATCTTTAGCAACTTTAGCAAGTGGATGAATTTCCTTAGTAACTAAATCAACTGTTGCTTCAATTGCGGTATTTAAAAGTTCGACTGCTAAAACTATAACTAAAGCTATAACAATTATCGCCCATTGAATAAAGCTTATTTGTAAAGCAAAACCTAAAATTACAATTATTATTGTACACATAGCATGAAGCCATAAACTTTGTTCATTTTGATAAGCATTAACTAAACCATCAACTGAATATTTAATACTATTTAAAAATCTTTTAAAACTCATTTTCTTATGCTTTTCTTGTTTCTTCAAACTCATTTAATACCAACTCCTGACGACTAAACATTTCTTTTTCTTCTTTTTCACCTAAAGTATGATCATAACCTAGCAAATGAAGTATGCCATGAACTACTAAAAATGAAAGTTCTCTTGTTTCGCTATGTCCATACTCTTTAGCTTGCTCCTTCATTTTAGGAATACTTACAAATATTTCTCCAAGCATTCTTATATCACATTCTACAGTTTCATTATCTTCATAAGCAAATGATAAAACATCCGTAGTTCTATCAATGCCTCTGTAAGTTTTATTAAGTTCATGCATCTTCTCATCATCAATAAATATTATTGTAAATACTGCATTTTCAACATGTTCCATTTCCAAACATTTATCAATTATCTTAGGTAAATAATCACATTTTACTTCTTCATTAAATTCATTTATTATTTCATAGTGATTCAAAATGCTAACACCCCCATCACCTTAAGTATATATAATACCATAATTATTAATAAAATAAAACATATAATGTTAATTAATCCTTCTTTTTGTAATGCTTTTGGCAAATGATTATGAATAGCAGCAAGTCCAATATAAAGAAGATAACCAATAACACAACCCAAAACATTTAAAATTATGTCATCAACATCAAAGCTTCTTCCAATATTTAGTTGCACAAATTCAACTGTTGAAGATACAACTAAAGATATCAAAAATGGAGCCATAACAGTCTTAGGTTTTATATACATTGAAACAATTAATCCAAAAACCACAAATGCTAAAATATTACCAACAACATTATATATAAATAAACTACTACCAACTTTATATCTAAATATTTCTGTAAAAGGCACTAAATTATAGCCACTTCCCTCATTAAGTTCTACTTTAGTAAGAAGTTGAAATAGTAAAAATAGATAAACTATTGAAAGTATTCCAAAAAATTCTTTATAAAAAGCTCCCTTTTCTTTATGAGCTCTTAAATAAAAAAATCTCATACTAACTAAAGTAACAATAAATATTACAAGTACTGGCCAATTATCATTTAAAACTGCCCTTATGGTATTTAGAAACATACTAATCAATCCTTTTCAATCTCTATTTCTTTTTGAGTACTTATAAGTTCTTTGACAACCACAAATACCTCTATATCCATTGTACTATTATTTTTAACTTTTTTCAAAACTTTTTTATCAATTATTGTATCTTTTTTAGTTAATTTTTTTTCTACAGTTTGAATTACCTTTTCTATGCCAACATTTAAAGCCTCTTCTTCGCTATATTCCTTCTCTATTTTTTTGACACTTACTTGCTTATCAAGATATAAACCAAAATCAAACACCTTAAGTAAAGTTTTATAATTACTTTCAAAACTATCTAATCTATTTTTAAATATTTCATGTTTTGTTCCATCATATTCCCAGACTAAATTATATCTTTTTTTCTTCTCTTTCTCATATTCATCATATTTAAAAGGAATACTTGCACTACCTGTATACCAAGTCGTAGCATAAACTTCACCAGATGCACAAGTATATCTTTTATCCTCTTCATTATATTTAACTACCCCACTAATCAAGGTATCGCCTTCTCTAACATAATCATTTATTAAAACTAGAACCTCACCATTTTCTACCTTAATATCACTAATAACACTGCTTTTCCTAGCAACAACATCACAGACTTTATCAACTTTATTAGTATCAGTAATAATTCTTTCTTCTATTTTAACACTTAAAACCATACCCTTAACTTCAAACTCAATCCAATCAAGTTTATCAGGGTATTTATCGAGGATACTTCGCTTTATTTCTTCAAGCTTTTTATAACTTTTCTTAAAACTTAAAACTTTTATTCCATAACTATCTAGTTCATCTTTGATAAGTTCTCTAATATTACTATTTTCATGGACAATATTTATTTTAACAATTAAATTTTTTAAACAAAGAAAAACAAGTAAACCTACCACTAAACTAATTACAAATATTTTTTCTTTCTTTATATTTTCAATTAATTTATTAATTCCAGTATTTCTTACAATCTTAAATTTATAACTAATAATATACTTACTTATTTTTTCATAATCTTTTTTTGTAACTTTTAAATAAAGAACTTTTTCTATATATTTAACTTCATATATTTTAATTGATAAACTTTCTATTTTTCTAATCAATCTATAATAATTATCACATTTACTACTTATCCACACTATATTTTTATTCATAAGTAATACCTACATTCTTTATTACACCTTTAATAAGTATTTCATTTGGCATCATTTTAGTTATAAACAAATCTTCACCTTTTATTTCTAAACTAAATTTATCCATTTTTAAAACAATTAGTTTACTAGTTAAACTAACTAAATCTTTATAATTAAAAACGTGAATATAAGTATCATAAATAGATATAAAATAATCTTTATCATATAAAAAATTAATAAGGGTATCTTTAATATGCATAAGCTTCACCTTATTAATTATATGATTGTTACAGCTTTTTTAATCTTCATGAATTTATTAAATTTGATATTTTATACAATTGCGAAAACGTTTACTAAGAATAACAAGTTTTAGTATCTCCATTAGAGCTTTGTGCATTAACTTCCTTATAACTATAATTTTCAACTATTGATACTGTAATGTCACTTATTACATTACAATCAGAATCACTAATAGAACTATCCGTGCTAAGTATTCCCCCAGTTATGTATACTCCCTTTCTTCCTCTAAATTCATAACCATCTACATTATATTCGCTATTTATCCATTCTTCCCATGTCATTCCTGGCTTAGCATAATATGTTTTATTTTTTATTTTAAATATAATTGTGGATATAATATCAAAATATACATAACATTTATCTGATACATTACCACTCATAAGTACAACTTTCTTTTCATTATCCCAGGAAAGTTCTCCCCCATTTTCACATTTTGATAATTCTGAGTTAAAAATATATCCTTCTGTTGGCCAACTATCTCTTGTGGTCATTTCATAATTTCCAGAATTTGCTTTAGTTTCAAGCATCATAGATACACTATTTAAATGAGTATCTTTTTTCTTAATATTACTACTTTCTTCCTTAAAAATATCTTTTTCTTTACTTTCTTTTCCTAAAAAGAAGCTAATACCTGATAATAACACTATCCCTAATACTATCAATAATTTAATGTGTTTTTTCATAAATAACCATCCTTTTTATTACAATACTTTAATAACGTGTAACTTATTTTAAGTTATGTAACATTATTATAACTTATTTTAAGTTATAAATCAATAACTTGTTTTAAGTTATGATATTGTTTTAATGGTGATATAATTATGAATAGATTAAAAGAACTACGTGAAGATAAAGACCTATTTCAAAAAGACATTGCTAAATATCTAAATATGAGCCAAACCGGATATTCTCAATATGAAACAGAAACTAATGACATACCCACTGAAGTATTAAAAAACGTAGCTGATTTCTATGATACAAGCATAGATTATTTACTATATAGAACCGATGAACGTAAACCATATCCAAAATCAATATTATCAAAAAATAATTTAAAATAAGTACTGAAATATTACAATTCAGTATTTTTTTATAAGAAAAAAAGAACTTTTCAGCTCTTTTTAAATCCACTTTGAAATATAAATAACTCTTGTTGTATATTCTTCATAATTATCAAAAATCTTAATAATTGAATGAATAATTTCTTTTAAGATATCTTTAGCATCTTTTTTAATTCTAATTTGTACTATTTGTTTTTGCATTTCTTTTCTAAATAAATAATCATCTATATATTTACTAACTACTTTATCCAAGTTAATAACACTTTCAACATCATCAGGATTATTTATATCAATTCTAAAAATATACTCTTGATAAAGTTTAATTAACTTTTTAGATATAATATCATCTTCATAAGGACTAAATTCTATTATTTTATAAAAATTTGGACATAATCCAATAATTTGTTTATTTGTGTACATACTATCACCATCTTTATTGTTAACTTAAGTGTACTACATTTATAAATATTTGTAAATACCTAAAATAAATGTTATAATAAATTTATAAAATGGAGGTTCAAAATGACTAAAAGAAGAAAAATAAAAAAAGGAGTTTACTACATTTTAATATTAATTATTCTAATAATCGCTGGAGCAATCTTTGGTAATTACAAATATAAAGAATATAAATATCATCAAACCTATGAGTATAAATTACTAGAACATGGTTATAAAGCTGATGAAGTAAATAAAATACTAGATAATTTCAGTGAAAAAGATTATAACTATTTTCTAAATAATGAAGTAAATGAAAATTACTTAAAGTTAATGGAAGAAAAATATTTTTTAAAAAAGAATTTTTATAAATACATTGATTATATGAATCAAAACAAAAAGTTGGATTTAAGTACCATAGTTAGAAATATAAATATCCATTTAGATAATAAGTTTTATGAAGTTGAATTTAATACTGATACAAGCAAAGATACAAGTATACTAGTAAATAAATATTATTTACTTGGAAGTGACTATGAACCAAATGACTTAGTAACAATATCTCAAACATACGCATGGGGAGATAAAGGAAGTCAAAGAACTAGAAAAGTAACTTATGATGCATTTTTAGAAATGTGGAATAGTGCAAAAGAAGAACAAGGATATTACTTAATGATTAGTTCTTCATATAGGTCATATAGTGAACAAGAAATAGTATATAATAACTACAAAAATACTCGAGGGCAAAAATATGCTGATAGTATTGCAGCAAGACCAGGTTCATCTGAACATCAAACCGGACTTACCCTTGATATATTTAGTAAATCAAACAGTAATAAAAACACATTCAAAGATACAGAAACTGCCAAATGGCTAGCAGATAATTGTTACAGATTTGGATTTATTCTAAGATATCCCGAAGACTTAGTAAAAGTAACTGGTTATAACTATGAATCATGGCACTTTAGATATGTAGGAAAAGAAATAGCAAAATATATTCATGAAAACAACATTTCATTCGAAGAATATTATGCTTATTTCATAGAAAAATGAGTTTAGTTTAAAATCTAAGCTCATTTTAATTTTATCCTAGATAAATGTTTTTCATCATTTTCGAAAAAAGTAGGATTAAGTTCAAGTTCAACATTTGGAATATTTCCTATTATTCTTTTAGTTTGTCTTATAACCTTAAAAATTTCCATATCTATAAGTGGTTCAATCATTTCCATATAAATTTCATTTGTAGTCTTTTTATCATTAAATCTATTATAAATAACTCCAAAATCTGCAAGAGTTTTAGAACCATTCATTGTTAAAAAATAAAGTAAAGTTTGAAAATCTACACCACTTAATTTATGTTTACAAGAAGAAGCAATATCTTGCATAATATGTTCTTTTTCAAGTTCCAACTTCAAAGTATCAAGCATCATTTCTAAAAAATAAGTAATATCACAACTTTCTTTAGCATCTTTAATTATTCTATCATATTTAGAACCTTTAAAACTTATACCACGATTAAATATTATATAAGGATATGCTTGTTTTTTTAGTAAATACCACATAGCCATAGTTCTACTCGTTCTACCATTAACATCAAAATAAGGATGAATATAAACAAAATAAAAATGCATAATTTGTGATTTAATATATTCATCTATTTGTGATAAATCTTGAGTTTCATTAACAAAAGCAAAATAATAAGACATAAGTTTTTCAATATTTTGGTAATCAGCACCTTCCGACAAATCCATATCTAATCTTCCATTTTGAAGTATATAAACTGCTTTTTCTCTATATAAAGGCCCCATATTTTCTCTATCATATTCACACAAAAGATTTTCACTTAAAATTTGATATAACTCATGAAGATGTTCTGCATCCATTTTTCGGTGATGTAAAATATAATAATATCCATGATAAAGATTTAAAATTCTTTGTTTAATTTCAGCATCTTTTATAGTATCAATCTTTCTTTTAATAACAGCTTCAATTAATTCTAAATCATCACCATAACCTTCAACTAAATTATTAGCTTTAAGTTCATGTGAATACATCATCTTTCTAGCAAAAGCTAAATTATTCATACTTTTATCCCATTCTAAAAATTCTTCAAGTTCATCTTTAGATTTTTGAAGTGGTTCACTTCTATAATAAAATCTTGGTCCATTTTCTTTAGGTAATTCTAAATAATTTCTTTTTTGCATAAACATCCCCCTAAAAGTGTTAATTATTATACAATTTTTAAATTACTTAGTCAATTGAAATTTCACAGAAAAATTTCTAGTTATACCCATGCCTGTGTTTGGATGATTGTGTGTATAAGATAAATCAACTAAGTAGCATGATACTAAAATAGTACACATAGCAATTTTAATATATTTAGGAATTTTTTTATAAACAGTATCTAAAAGTGGTGCAAAAATATAAGTAAAGCCAAAACCACCTAGCCCAAATAAAATTAAGCCTTCAAGACATATTCTCCCATTAATATTTAAAAAATAACCACTATAATCCCAATATTTCAAATGTTTAACATATTCTAAATACATACTAGTACCATATTCGACAATTCCACATAAAGTAAAAGCTAAAATAAATAAAAGCCAAGGTTTATCTCTATATCTTTTAAGCAAAAGTAAAATTAATACTCCACCCCACCCATATACAGGAAGCCAAGGACCATACATAGTTCCTCGATTAACAAATCTTCCTAATTTTATAAACTCTAAAAGGACTTCCCAAAGCCATCCAAAACAAGCAAATGTAAAGAAAAATAAAATATAAGTTATAAAATCATAATCTTTGTTATAATCAATTTTTAATGATTTATTATTTTTAATATAAGGATATTCTTCATAAATTGCTTTATTTATATTTAATTTTTCATCGTTTAGTAAATCAAAACAATGTTTATTTCTAAGTTTCATATAATATTCAGCAAAAATAAAATTTTTATAAGCATCAGAATAAAATATTGAACTAATATTAAAAGAAAAAATACTAAGAATATCCCATCCAATTAGTGATAAATCCATTTTAAATAATTCTAATTTTTCCCCAACAGTTAGTTTCTTAGATAACAAAAAGGCATCTTTTCTTTTTATATTTGGATTTTCTGCCAGAATATAAGGTATCATACGATACTCATAATACTTAATAAAACCTCCAACAATAGTAAAAGACCAAAGAATTTGATAGATAAATTTATTAAATAAGATAAAAGCAATATGAAAAGTCTTTTTCATCTTATAAGGAAATAATATTCTTTCCATTTTTGTTTCATAATATCTTCTTTTTTCAAGAAAAAAACGATTTTTACCAACTTCAATTACTTTAAAGAAAAGCCAATTAATCCCCCACAAAATAAGACTACTAATTATAATTATTACACCGGCACTAATTTTATTACCAAGTATTAATTTATTTATACCATTAAAAAGTGTTGTAACTATATTACCATTATTTAAAGTTTCATTAATTAGATATGATAAAACACCATATTTGTAATTTTTTTGAATTTTCTCTTGTATATTTTTATTAAAATCATAATCAAAAATTTTATTTTCAGGAATCTTTAAATTTGAATCATTGGTAATTTTACTAATAATATTCGTAGTTAAAGAAAAATCAGTGAAATTTTTAGTTGTGTAAGTAATTCCGCTAGAAAGAATAATTGCTGTTATAAAAGTAACAATAATATTCCTAAAATAGTGAATTTTCAAATTCTTTCGAGCTTCGTTTTTCAAAAACTTTCTTTCATTCATACGCACACATCCACTTCAAAGTTTTTATTGAAAATATTATACTATGAAGATTAAAAGATGTAAATATTAATTAAAGGCAATTTCTGTATCAATGTTATCATCTAAAATAGCTATTATTAAAAATATAATACCACTTATAAGGATTAGAAAAGAACCTACGAAAGACGCATAACGCAAAACAATTTTTTTCTTAGAATCTAATGAAGTTAATTCCCTGACATCATCATAAGAGTCAATTGTAAAATAATAATAGATAAAAAGTAATATGGTAAAAATTAAAATCATTAAAGCCTGATATTCTTTTTTTGAATTTTCATTTTTATTAATTATAAAATCTTTTTCTTTACTATTAGCATACCAACTTAAAACAATTATACCAATGTAAATTATCCAGATATAGTTTTCAACTTTAATATCCTTTAACCGACTTAAATCTTCATTCATAATTTAATTATATTAAAAAAAAGAAAATAATTTAAATTTGTTTATTTTCTTCTTTAGGAATTTCTTTTAGAATATCATTAAGCTTTATATCAATTTTATCAAATAATAAGGAAATATCACTTTCATTTATTACAAAAGTTGTTTCACGATTGCGAAGCTTTCCTTTGTTTTCACCTGTGTAATATGGATATAATTTAAGATCAACAGCAATTTTACCTTCTTCAATTAAATCAATAAAGTTTTCAAAAGATTTTAATTGGTATAAATTAATATTTGCATATTTAAAATAATCAGTATTATTTTCTTTCAAAGTCATTTTCCATGCATGAATTATTGCAAGACACGATAGTTTAGTGGTAAGTCTTAATTCAAGCTCATCAAAAGACCATGACATATCATTGTAAACAGGAACTTTATTCCAATTGTTATACATAAGAAGTTCTACACATCTTTTAGGTCGATTAACTTTCAACTTAAATGCATATTTTCTATGTGTATTAGAAAATTTTGTAGAGTTTATAAAATCATATAATTCACGCTCTCCTTCATTTCTAGTTCTTTTCCAAGAACACTTTTCATAAAGTTCATTCATCACATTAGGTCTATTGTCAAGTACCGCACTAAATAACCTAAGTGGATAATTACTTGTACAGAGTTTAGTTTTTAATTCAATTCCGTAATAGTCTGGTAAAGCTTTTGAATCCTCCTTTTTTCCAAGTAAATATTCAAGTGTCATACCTGCAGCGCTTGTACCTTTACCTTGGCTCTTTACCCAACCCTTACATTGGATTAAATAAAACTCAATTAGTAATTTCTTAATATTTTCATCTAATTTCTGTTTCATGGTTAGTTATTATAGCAAGTTAAATATGCAAAATTTGTCGTTTTTTGTTGCAGATGTCAAATTTTTTATTTTTTTTAGTAATTTACCCTATTTTTTGGATAAAAAATTGGAATTTTAAAGAAAAAATAGAAAAAATTTCTTTAAAAGTATGAAAATAATAAAAAAATTGGTATAAAATATTGACTTTAATAGAAAAATTGTAATATAATGTTAATGCACCTGAAGTAATACGCGCCCATAGCTCAACTGGATAGAGCGTTAGACTACGGATCTAAAGGTTGGGGGTTCGAATCCCTTTGGGCGTACCAATTTTTTATTATTATTCCCGAGAAGTAGCACAATTTGGTAGTGCACTAGGTTTGGGACCTAGGGGTTGCAGGTTCAAATCCTGTCTTCTCGACCAGATTTGAAACAAAAAACTAGGCATGTCCTAGTTTTTTTCATGCAACCCCTAGGTTCTTTAAAATTTCAATTTTTTTAAACATATTAATAACTTTAATAAATATAAAATAGTTAATATATATTTATTTTATATATGTAAAATAAACCAGTTTTTGCATACTATCTCCCAAAAATTTATGCCGACAGAGAGAAAATTACTAAAAATTAGACAAAATTTATAAAAATTACTTGCATTTGCGTCTGCCTTCTGGTATAATCTTAATTGTCATCAAGACATGGGCGCTTAACTCAGTTGGTTAGAGTGTCTGCCTTACAAGCAGGATGTCATAGGTTCGAGTCCTATAGCGCCCACCATTTTATTTAATATATTTTGTTTGCCGACATAGCGTAACTGGCAGCGCAACTGACTTGTAATCAGTAGGTTGGGAGTTCGACTCTCTCTGTCGGCACCATTTTTTTGGGGAGATAGCGAAGTGGTCAAACGCGGCAGACTGTAAATCTGTTCCTTCGGGTTCCATAGTTCAAATCTATGTCTCCCCACCATTTAATATTATATATTGCCTCGTAGCCAAGTGGTAAGGCATCAGACTTTGACTCTGACATTCCGCCGGTTCGAATCCTGCCGAGGCAGCCATTTTATATTTTAATTTTATTGGTTCGTTAGCTCAGTAGGTAGAGCATTTGACTTTTAATCAAAGGGTCCTGGGTTCGAATCCCAGACGAGCCACCATTTAAAAATCAAAAGTCCATACGGACTTTTTTTTATGGTTGCTCATCCCCTTTGATTAAAAATAATAAAAAAGAGTCAAGTAATTTATCCTTGACTAATTTCACCATCTAAACTAAAACTTTTAGCATCTGTAATTTTAACTGGCACAATTTTACCAATTAAATCATTTCCACCAACAATATTGACCAATTTCATTGTTTCAGTATAACCATAAACTTTACTACTATCTTTTTCACTAATACCATTTACTAAAACATCAACAACTTTTCCTATCAACTTTTGATTACTCTCTAAAGAATATTTATTCACAAGATTATTTAGTTCTTGCAATCTTTTTTCTTTAACTTCCATAGAAATTTTATCTTCCATTCTAGCTGCAGCCGTGCCTTCTCTTGGTGAAAAAATAAATGTGTATGCACCATCAAACTTACAATAATTTACAATATCTAGAGTTTTCTTAAAATCATCATCTGTCTCATTTGGAAAACCAACAATAATATCTGTAGTTATAGCAACATTCTTAACTTTACTTTTAATTTGGTCAAAAAGCTTTTTATATTCATCAATTGTATATTTTCTATTCATTTTTCTAAGAATATCATCACTACCAGATTGAATTGGCAAATGAATATAAGGCATAATATTATCATATTTTGCAATAACATCAATCATTTTATCTGTAAAATTCCATGGATGTGAAGTTACAAATCTTATTCTTGGAATGCCTATTTTTGCCACTTCTTCCAAAAGCGTTGCAAAATCATAACCTAAATTCAAATCTTTTCCATATGCATTAACATTTTGCCCTAGTAGTGTAACTTCCATATAACATTGATTTTTCAAATCACGTACTTCTTCAAGAACTTCTTCCATCTTACGACTTCTTTCCCTACCACGAGTGAAAGGAACAATACAATATGTACAAAATTTATCACAACCATAAATAATATTTATCCACGCACTGATTTTAGAATCTCTATTATATTTTACATTTTCAAAAACAACATCGCTATTAGAATAAACTTCAATATTTTGAATCTTTTTCTTATTTGCTTCTTCAATTAAATTTGGAAGCTCATTTAAATTGTGAGTTCCAATAATTATATCAATATATTTATGCCTATTATGTATTTCTTCAATTTCATTAGGTTTTTGCATTAAACATCCAGCAACAGCAATAATTAAATCTGGTTTCTCTTTTTTCAAATGTTTACATCTTCCCAAATAACCAAAAACCTTATCCTTAGCATTTTCTCTAATTGCACATGTATTAAGCACCACTATATCCGCAAGTTCCAACTCTTCAACAGGTTCATATCCTAAACTCTCCAAATAATATTTAATTTCTTCTGAATCATGGACATTCATTTGACATCCGTAAGTTCTCAAGAAATATTTTTTTCCTTTATAAATTGGCCTAATATTCATATCCAATTTTTCTTCTTTAACTAAAACTTTTTTTCTATCCGCAGCAACAGCCAAATTGGGTATATTCATAAAATAACTTCCTTTCGAAACATTATTTTATCATAATAATCAAATTAATGAAAGGAGTTTTGATTAATTAATAGGAATATAGTTATGAGAAAGTGATAAGTACAAAATAATAAATAATAAATTAACCAAAACCCGCTTTCAATTAACCATTTTAACAGCATTTTTTTATATTTCAAGCATTTCGACAAAACATGTCATAAAGCGACCCACTAAAAGAAACAGATTTACATTTATATACAAAAAACAAGAAAACTATTTTACATTTTCTTGTCATTAATAAATTTTATAATTTTAATAGAATTATTTAGGTGCTATAACTTCTAATCCTCCCATATATGGTTGAAGAACTTTAGGAACTTTTATACTTCCATCTTTTTGATAATTATTTTCCACTAAAGCAATTAGTCCTCTCGGAGTAGCAACACAAGTATTATTCAATGTATGAAGGAAATAATTTTCTTTTTCACCTTTAACTCTTATCCCTAATCTTCTAGCTTGAGCATCACCTAAATTAGAGCAAGAGCCAACTTCAAAGTACTTCTTTTGTCTAGGACTCCAAGCTTCTATATCACAAGATTTAACCTTCAAATCAGCTAAATCACCACTACAACATTCAAGTTGTCTAACTGGAACATCCATATTTCTAAAGATTTCTACAGTATATTTCCACATTTTATTATACCAATCCATAGATTCTTCTGGTTCACAAAGTACAATCATTTCTTGTTTTTCAAATTGATGTACGCGATAAAGACCTCGTTCTTCAAGCCCATGTGAGCCTCCCTCTTTTCTAAAACATGGTGAATAAGAAGTCATTCTAATTGGAAGTTCTTCTTTTTTAATCATTTGACCTTGAAACTTTCCAATCATTGAATGTTCACTTGTACCAATAAGATATAAGTCTTCACCTTCAATTTTATACATCATGGCTTCCATTTCAGGAAAAGACATAACACCAGTAACAACACTACTATGAATCATAAATGGTGGAATACAATAAGTAAAACCTTTATTAATCATATAGTCTCTGGCATAAGCAATCATTGCTTCGTGAAGTCTTGCAATATCTCCTGTTAAGTAATAAAAGCCTTGACCAGAAGTACGACCTGCTGCTTCTTTATCCATTCCATTAACATTCATAATAATATCAGCATGATATGGAATTTCATAAGCTGGAACTGTTGCTTCACCAAATCTTTCTACTTCTACATTTTCACTATCATCTTTGCCGATAGGAACAGATGGATCCATTATATTAGGAATTACCATCATTTTTTCTTTTAACTGTTTTGCTAGTTCTGCCTCTTTAGCTTCGATATCAACTAATTTTTCATTAATTGTCACAACATAAGCTTTTTTATCATTTGCTTCTTCGATTTTTTTATCACGCATTAATAAGCCTATTTCACTACTTATTTGGTTTCTTTCTTGACGAAGAGTATCGCCTTCTTGTTTTAAATTTCTGATTTCTTGGTCTAATTCTACTACTTCATCTACAAGAGGAAGTTTTTCATCTTGAAATTTTTTCTTTATATTTTCTTTTACAATGTCTTTATTTTCTCTTACAAATTTTATATCTAACATTTTCTTCTTCCTTTCATTACTTAATATTATAGTATTTTTGCCTCTAAATTACAATCACTTTTGTAGGTTGTAATGCCTTCACCGATGTTTGGTTTATTATGACAATAAATGTTATCAATAACAAATAGTGATAATAGCACTATTGCTATTAAATATTTTATACTTGGTTTGATTTTATTATATAAATTATCTAAGAATGGTGCTACTAAATAAGTAAAGCCACATCCTCCTAGGCCGAAGACTAAAAGTCCTTCTAGACAAACTCTACCATTTAAATTTAGAAAGTAACCGGTATAATCCCACCATCTTAAGTGGTATTTTACTTCTAGATACCAAGAGGTGCCATATTCTACTATTCCACATAAAAGACATGTCAATATAAATAAGATGTACGGTTTATCTCTAAATGGTTTTAATAAAACTAAGATTAGAATTCCTCCATAGCCGTAGATTGGTAACCAAGGCCCAATTAGTGTTCCACGATTTACAAAATTACCGGTTTCAAATAAGTGAAGGGCTACTTCCCAGAGCCACCCTATCATGGCAAAGGTGAAGAAGAAAAGGACAAGGTTTACGACTGAGTAGTTTTTCTTATAATCAAAGTTCAGCCAAGTTCGATGTTCTTTTTCTGTAATGGTGAATTTATCCATTGGATAATAACTGTTTTTAATATTTCCATCTAGATATCTATCGTTTAGATAAATTGCTAAACTACTATCTTCTTCCAAGCATTCATTTCTTACATTCATATAAAATTCAGCTAGTATTGCTTGGTGGTAAGGATTTAAGAACAGTAAATCACTGAACTGAAAGGTTGCTACTCCTAATAAGTACCAAGGAAGTAGTGATAACTCTAGTTTGAAGGCTTCTAGCTTACGACCATTCATCATTTTTCTTGATAATTCAATGGCATCTTTTCCACTAATTGTAGGATTTTCAGCGATTATATATGGTACTAATAGATAGGAATAGTGCTTTATTATTCCACCAATGATGGTTAAGTTCCATAAGAATTGATAAATTGAGGTTAAAAGCATACTCTTCGCAGTTGTTAATGTTTTCTTCACTCTATAGATAAATAATACTTTATCAAGGCGAACTTTTCGATATTTGGTACTTTCAAGAAAGAAACGACATCTACCGACGGCGATAATATTCTTTACAAAGATAAGTGCTAAAACATTCAGGTTAAATCCTAATAGCAAGATGAAGAATAAGGAGACGTTTCCTTTAAATAGCAGTTGGTTGAAGGCTTTCAAGATACCTATCATTAGTGAACCAGATGATGATACTTGATTAGCAAAAACTGCTAAAACGCCTCTTGTATATTTTTCTTTCTTGGCTTTTTCTCTTTCTTCTATATTGCTTTTGATGTCTAGTTTTATTTCTTCCTTTGATTTATTTTTTAGAGTGTCTTTGTTTTCTTCGACCGTTGCTACTACTTCTCTTGGAGTTTCATTGGGAAATATTTTAGTTACAAAGGTATATCCATTTCCAAAGACGATGGTAAAAAGGAAGCAGACTAATACTGCTTTAAAATATTGACGTTTTAAGTCTTTAAATGCACGTTTTTTAATACTTCTTCTATTCATTTTACTACCTCATCATAAGTATAGCATAATAATTTAAAAAAAGTGGTATGAATTATTTGTTCATACCATTAAAGATTTTATTTGTTAATTTGTTCTTTACTTTTGTTTTGTTCTCTGCAATTTGTTGTTTTCAAACGGCCAATCTAGTAATCCAGTAATATCTAATAGTGTTCCTTCAAAACTATCATAGAAGAAACTTGCTCCACTTTCTTTGTGATAGATAAAGCCGTTTTCTATTTCAAATTCTGAATTTTTACCAATCTTTCGGTAAAGACAGTCACCTCTTGCTAGATATACATCATTTTTAAAGGAAAGTATTCTATTTTCTATCCCTTCTCTAATTAATGGCGTGTACATTGGGTAGTCACCCATAAAGAAGTCTGCTACTGGATGTTTTTTAGTAAATAGTCCGTCATTAAAATATCTATTGTAGCAATCATTTTCAACATATGTTTCTTTTGAGTTTTGGTAGTTTTTAATATAATAGCCAAGTTTATTACCTTTTCCTAAAACATATTTAATTGCCACTGCATCATCATAAAATGTTCTGATGATTAGATTTTTTATTTGATTGCTTCTTACCAAAGTATTCTTAGTATTAGTCTCCCTATTTTCTTGTCTTTTATTTTTATCTAAACCGATTCTCTCCAACTCTTCTGATGTTAATGTTTTATTGTAAGCAGTTCTTTTTTCTTCATCTTTTAATATTTCATAAGCTTCTAGAACTGCTAGTAATTCTTCATTACGAGCTTCAGTATTATTACCATTTTCATCTGGATGCAAAGTTTTTACTTTTTCTCTAAATGCTTGTTTTACTTCTTCTAAAGAAGCAGAGTATTTTACTCCTAATATTTCATATTTAGTTCTTTTCATCTTTTCCCCCTGAAATTAGTTATTTTTTTAAATTTTGAAAAGCATTATACACAGCTATTTTTCCATATTGATAACTTATTGCTCCTTGTTGATAAGCAATATATGGGCTTCTTAATGGTCCATCACAAGATAGTTCGATTGAAGAACCGTTAGTAAAGCTACCAGAGGCCATAATTACTTCATCATCATAACCTGGCATTGGTGCTGGATAACAGATTGAGAAGGAATCTACTGGTGAGTATCTTTGTATTTCTTGACAGTAAGTAATTAAATCTTCTTTATTACCAAAGATGATGCTTTGAACAATATCTACTCTTTTAGCATTGTATTTAGGTTCTACTTGGTAGCCTTGTTCTTCTGCTATGTATGCGGTTAAAACGGCTGTTTTTAAAGCAGCGGCTACTACAGATGGTGCTAAAAACAGTCCTTGATAAAGGCTTCTATTTATGCCTAAAGATGGTCCTACTTCTCGACCTTCACCTGGTAAAGTTAAGCGTTCTGCTACTAGTTCGATTAGGTTATGACTTCCTGCGACATAAGCTCCATTTGGTGCAATAGCTCCACCTAGATTTTTTATCAAAGATCCAACCATTATGTCTGCTCCTACTTCACATGGTGTTTTATCTTCGACTAATTCGCAGTAACAGTTATCTACCATTATTGTAATGTCTTTATTTATATCTTTAATAAATTTTATTACTTTAGTAAGTTTTTCAATAGAAAGACTTTCTCTAGTAGAATATCCTTTTGATCTTTGAATTTCTACTACTTTTATCTTGGTAGTTGTTAATACCTCTTTTATTTTGTCATAATTAAAATCGTTGTTTACTAAGTCTATTTGTTGATAAACTATATTAAAGCTTTTTAAACTTGAGTTATTTTCTCTAATTCCAATTACTTCATCTAAGGTGTCGTATGGTTTACCGGAAATACTAAGTAGTGTATCTCCCGGTCTTAAAAGAGCAAAAAGAGTCACGGTTAGAGCATGACTGCCAGAGATAAACTGACTTCTTACTAGGGCATCTTCACTTCCTAATACTCTACTAAAGACACGTTCTAGTTTATCTCGCCCTTCATCATTATAACCATAACCAGTAGTTGAGTTGAAGTCGGTTTCACTTACTCTTTCTTCTCTAAAAGCTGTTAATACTTTCAAGCTATTTTTGGCTTCTTGATCATCAATTTTTTTAAATTCTTCTTGTAATTTTTCTTCTATTAATTCTAAATTCATTTTATCACTCACTTACTTGGATTAAAAAGTCATCTTCTGTAAAATATTTTTCTTCATCATAAACACTATATACATTGAAGGCTTTATAAACATATAATTTATTATCTTTTAAGTAGTAGTGAATGTCTGATAAGTAATCTTTATCTCCACGGAAATATAAGAAACAGTTATAATCACATTCACCACCATAATAGTTATTATCTAACATATCATTATAAAATTCTTTAAATCTGTTCTCTATTTTATTAGAAACGTCAGTAGTAGTCAAGTTAAATTTATCTAGTATATCATCATCTGTTAAGATACTAAGGTCTGATAGATTGATGTTATATGTTCTAAAGTCTGGATAGTAAATTTTATCAAAATGTGCTGTTTTTACTACTAAGGATAATATTTTATCGCTAACATCATATTGATAAGAGATAAGGTCTGTCCCTTCTTTAAAACATTCACTAGTAAATTCTTCTATTTCTTGATTTAATTTTTCAATGTTTTTTCCTTTGATGTTGATATATGGTACTTCACTGTGACGGCCATCTACTGTTTTTTGTTTTACTGTATAGATTAAGTCTTTTCTACGGTTGCTTTTAATCCTACTTAAGGCATCATTTTTAAAAGTACTATTATATATTAATAGGATAATGGTAAATATTATTAAACCAACAATAATTTTTAAGGACTTTTCTAAACTTTTTTTCTCATCTTCATCTAATTGAAATCTTTCTAACATTATCTACTTTTTCCCTTCTCTTCTAATATTAATTAATAGGTTAATAAGCTGGTGAGCCATAACCATAGACCCAACCTACTCTTGGTCTTGTTTTTCGTGATACTCCATGTGTACCCTTACATAAACTTGCAGTTTCTCCTTCACAAGTAGTGTTTCCTTCGATTGTATATATGTAATTAGCATCAACTTTTTCGACAATTCCAGTATGGTCGTTACCGCCGTCTCCATAAAATGCTATATCACCAGGTTTTGGGGTGTAACCACTACTTGCTAGATGAAATTCATTTTTCCCTTGATAAAAACTAATTCCGACACTGCAGTGTTGATACTCTGGCATGATGCCTGAGTCAATAAAACCAGCTTGTTTAGAACACCAAGTTACAAACATAGCACACCAGGCCCAATCAGTGGGGTTTCCCATTGAAATAGCATATTTTTCATGGGTTTTATCAGCTTCATTATTACCTATTTCACCAATTGCAATATTTATCAGTTTTTGAGCTCCTTCGCCAGCGACACTACTACTACCTGTATACTGACTAAGTCCTGACAAATCACCAAAGATTCCTGTTAAGCCTGAACCTTTCTCAGTTCCTGCACCTTCTTTATAAATAGCAGCAGTGATTGATTCGGCCGTTTTCTTCGAACTTTGAAAACAAGTTAAAACGTTGAAAACGGTATTAATATCATTACTTCCGGAATTATAAATATTAACTACCGTGGTAATGGAGTTTGGTAATAAAAAGATTAAGAATGCAGCGATTACTTTTCTATAAATTCCAGGTAACCCTTTTTTATCATCAGGGTTAATCATTAATTTAACTAAGGATACTATAACAGAGATAATTAAAATAATTGGGACAATTATACTAACCATTTTAAAGATATCGTAGAAAAGTCTCAATGAGGAAGCAACGGCATAATCACTACAACTTTCGTTAAGGTTTAATAAAATTTGCATTATTACCTCCATTTTAATAAGCGGGAGACCCATAACCGTAAACATAACCTGTTGCTCTTGCATGCGTTCTTCTAGCTACCATATCGCTAGTATTTCCTTCTATAGTATAGACATTATTAGCATCTGCTTTTTCTACAATTCCAGTATGTGAACTTCCACCTGAACCAAAGAAAATGATATCTCCTGGTTGGGGTGTATATCCACTTCCTTCGCGATGAAAACTTCCCTTGCCTTGAAAGAAAGCAACGCCATCACTGCAAGCTGCGTATTTTGGAATGATACCAGACTGAATAAAACCAGCTTCATTAGCACACCATGAAACAAACATTGCACACCAAGGATCATCACCACCAAAGCCCATAAAGGTTTCATATTTCATATGGGTTCCATCAGCTTCATTATTACCTATTTCACCAATAGCAACATTTAATAATCGCTGAGCTCCTTCTCCTGCTACACCACTACTGCTTCCTGTATATTGTTTAAGTCCTGATAAATCACCATACATACCTGATAGACCTGAACCTTTTTCTGTTCCTGCCCCTTCTTTGTAAATAGCAGCAGCAATCGATTTAGCAGATGTTTCAGAATTATTCAAACAACTTGCTATACTAAATGTTGAGTTACCAACTCCTGCTAAGTTATTTAGGTTAATTACAACATTTAACAGATTAGGAACCATAAAAATGATGATAGCTGCCATTACTTTTTTAAAGACACTTGCTACTCCCCCACTTTTTTTATCATCAGGAGCCATCATTAATTTTGAAACATTGATAGTTGCAAATACTATTAAAATGATGGGAACAATTATACAAATCATTTTAAATATTTTATAAGCCAAGTTTAATGTACTAGCAACGGCATAGTCAGAACAATTAGCATTTAGATCTACTAAGAATTTTATCATTTTACTCCTCCATCTACTACAATAATTGCATTATTTATATAACTAGCTTTAGAACTTGCTAAAAAAGAGACAACATTTGCTATTTCTTCTGCTTCAGCAAAGCGTTTTAAGAATATTTTTTCTTCTTCTTGTTTTTTGAATTCTGCTGCTAGTTCTTTATTCATTTTAGTATTAATCCAACCTGGACAGACACAGTTAACTCTAACTTCTGGAGCAAAAAATGCAGCTAAGTTGTTAGTTAGAGAAATAAGAGCTTTTTTTGAAGCATCATAATCAATACTTTCTGCATAGTAGCTGTTAATGGCATTATTAGAAGAAATATTGATGATTGTTCCTCCTGCATCTTTTAATAAAGAAGAAAGTTGCTTGGAAAGGAGAAATGGCGCTACTAAATTAACTGTCATTACTTCTAAAAAATCTTTTTTGTCTTTTAACATTAAATCTGTATCTTTACATATTGCAGCGTTGTTTACTAATACGTCTAGTGAAAAATAATCCGTTTTAATATTCTCTACCATCTTATTGATTTCTTCTTCTTTTGTTAAATCAGCTTTATACATTCTAACATTTCTTTTATATTTATTTCTTATATCACTAGCTAGATTTAAAACTCCCACTTCATCTTTATAATAATGAAGTATTATATCAAAACCGTCTTTAGCTAAAGTAAGGGCAATTTCCTTACCAAGTCCACCTGTACTCCCAGTTATTAAAGCTACCATTTAGTCACCCCTCTTCCACTTCGTATAAAAATGTTTCATTCTTATAGAATTTTTCTTCACCAAGATTTGAGAAAATCATAAATCCATGGTAAAAATATAGTTTATTATTTAAAACATATAAATGGTTATCTGTATCAAAGTCTTCTATTTGTCTTCTATTTAGGAAACAAGCAAAGTCACATTCTTGTTCACTTAAGTATAATTCATCAATTTCTCCTTGATAATTTTGTTGCATTTTAGTTTCTAATGTATTACTAACATCTTGCCAAGTCTTATTAAATTTGTTTAATAAAGTATCATCATCTACTAGTTCTTTAGTGTCTAAAGAGAAATTATAAGTTTTAAATTTTGGATATGTATAACCTGTTTTTTCTTCAGTTAGATAAGTGTAAGTTACTAACGAAAAGTATTTATCATTAATGCTATACTGATAGTTAAAAGCCTGATTAACAGAAGCAATAGCTTTATTATAATCATCTTCTATTTCTTGATTTACACTTTTAGCACTGTTACTATCAATTAGTAATCTGGGTAATTTAGAACTGACATTTGTTCCTTTTATTGTATAAGTTGCTACTTGTTTGATATAACTTTTAGCACTATATTTACTATTTTTAAAAGTTTTCAAAATAGCTAGTAGAAAGATAAATACTAGTAATATGATTATTCCAGTAATTATATATTTTCTTAACTTAACTTTTTCCTCTTCTAGTTCCATTTTTTCTCCTATCTAGAGATTTTATCTCCATAGTTTTTCTTAAAGACTAGTGCCATTTCATGAGCTATTTTTTCTTTATTAGTCTCATACTTAGCCATAGCACTATTATTATCATAAAATTCAACTTCCATATAAGTCATAGGAATACCTAAGTTTTGAAAATATCTTTGATTTTGTAATCCTTGTGCTATATCATAATTTGCTCTTCCTGTATATTTAACTACGGCGTCTTTAAGTTGCTTATCTATTTTTGATATACCAGCACTTCCTTGCATAAGTAGGGTACCTTGTCCTCCACCGGCATTAAAGTGAATTTCAATTACATGAGTAAATTTTTTAAATTTAGCTTCATTATTTTTAAAGTTTTGAGTATTATTACGTAATTCTACATAAAGTGATTTATTCATCTTAGCATCTGTTCCTCCTAGCATTTCATTTGCAATAGAGGCCTTTATATTCATACCATCTAGTTCATTTTTTAACAGTTTAGCTAGTTTTCTCGTTTCTGTGGGTTCAACATAAGTAGTATCTTCTTCACGACATTCATTATCACCACCCTCATTACAATAAGGGCTATAAGAGTGTCCTGCTACTATTAAAATACCACCGTCTCCTAAGCTAGCACTAGTTTCTTCTGTATCTTTTTTAACATACTGACTAAGTCCTGATAAATCTCCATATAAGCTAAGGCCTTTGCCTTTACTAGTTCCTGCTCCAGATTCATACTCTCCTACACCAATTTTTTCGTTGACTTGAAGTGCAACTTTATAACAAGTAGTAAAATTAAAGATTTCGCTTTTTTCGTTGCTAGTATAATTAAGAAAACTCATTACTACACCTAAAAGAGATGGCACTAGAAAGATAATAAGTGCTGATGCTACTTTACGTACTATCTTTTTTTGGCCATCTTTTTGATTAGGATCAACAGTCATAGATATAAGTGATACAACTAAAGAAACAATTAGAATAATAGGAACAATAATAGAAATCCATTGTATCACAGTATAAATGATACTAATTCCTCTAGCTAAAGCAGCATCAGAACAGGTGTTATTTATAGATGTTAATAAATACATAAAAATCACCTTTCTTTTCTTTTACTTACAGCAATTCCATCTCCTATATCTTGAATAACTGTTTCGTAGTTTTCATTATTTTTTAAAAAGGTAATATAGTCTTTAATTTTTCTGACAATTCCTCTTACATTACGACTTTCGATTTCTTTTTCGTTTTTATTTACTAAACCATGAAAATACATATTATCTGTTATTATATAACCATCATTTGTTAAATTACGTTCAAATAATTCAAAGAATTTTTGACTTTGAGCTTTAGCAGCATCAATAAATATTAAGTCAAAAGTATCATCTAATCTAACATTCAAAGCATCTTGATAAATTAAAGTTATTCTATCTTCTAAATGACACTTTTTAATATTTTTCAAAGCTTCCATGTAACGTTCACTATCACGTTCGATACTTGTTATTTGCAAGTTTTTATTGCATAAAGCCATCATGATAGCAGAATAACCAATAGCAGTTCCTACTTCTAGTATTTTAACTCGTTGATTTTTAATAATAAAATTGGTTAAGAAATCAATTCCAGCGTCTTCCATAATTGGTACTTTGTTTTCTTTAGCGTAATTTTTTATATCTTTGATTATTTGATAAGTCTCATCGTCTACCATATCCAGTCACCTTTATCTTTCAATTCTTTTACTTTGGCACTATGTTCACTACTGGTTTTGGTGTAGTAAACATTACCATTTTTATCAGCAACAAAATAATAATAATCTGAACTTGTTGGATTAATACTTGCTTCAATACTAGATTTTGATGGATTACAAATTGGTCCTACTGGTAATTTACCAGACATCTGGCTACTTCTAGTATTATAAGGATTATAAGTATTAAACATCTCACTTGTTAAGTCCTTTGTCATATCTTCACTAAAGGCATAATAAGTAGTTACATCACTACCAAGATTCATATTCTTACTAAGTCTATTTTGAAAAACTCCTACTATCATCTTTCGGTCTTTTTCTTTAACTCCTTCTAGTTCAGCCATGGAAGCTAGTGTTAATATATCATGAATATTTGCTTTATTTACTTTATTCTTATATGGCTCTAGATTTTTTTCTTCTTGGTCTAGAAGTGTTTTAACAACTTCTTCAATACTGACATCTTTATCTTTAAAGTTATAAGTGTCTGGAGCTAGGTATCCTTCTAAACCATAGTAGATATCATCATTTAAGATAGTATCTGTTAAAAACCAATAAGAATTAATAAGACTAGTAAGATAAGTCTTATCTTTCATCTTAGCAAGAAAGTCTTCTTCACTAATGTTAGTATTGGTACTAAGAACTTTAGCATAATCTTTGATAGTTTTTCCTTCTTTAAATGTTATAGAAATATCATCATTAGCTTTTCCTACTTCTAATAAAGAAATAATTGTATCTAAATCCATGCTTTTCTTTAAGTCATAAGTTGCAGCTTTAATAGTTTGTTTTCTATTTAGTTTCATATATACTTTAAAGAAAAAGGAATTTCTAATTAAGTTTTTCTTCTTTAAAAGGTCTGCTATTTCACTAGTACTCATTCCTTGCTTTACTACCACTTCATAAGTTGCTGTACTTTTTTTATCAGTAGGACTAATTTCATATTGATAAAAGCCAAAAGTTCCTAAAAGTAGTAGACCAAGTATTAAAAATATTGTTGCTATTTTACGCATCGAATCACACATCTTCCCTTTTATGAATAAGTAGCAAATTATTCTTCGCTACTCGTTCCTTCTTTTACTGTTTCTTGAATTGTATTTAAAATAGTTTCAATTATTTTCCATTCTTTATCGGTTTCAATTGGGTCAAGTTTGGTAGAAGTTCCTTCTCCTTTTTGGTAAGTACTAGCATAAACTTGAATATTCCCTTCTTCATCAGTTGAGTTATCAGTATAAACGATATAACTTTTATTAGTTTCCTCACTATCAAAAGTGAATAACACGTCATATACTACTTCTTTTCCTTCTTCGTCGATTAATGTAAATTGGTTTTTATTTTCCATCTTTTTCTTTTCCTTTCATATCTAAGTAAGTTTGTAAGATAATTGTAGCAGCAACGGAGTCGATTACTTTTTTACGTTTTTTTCTACTAGTATCACCTAGTAAGAGTACTTTCTCAGCTTCGGTAGTAGATAGTCGCTCGTCCATTAAGAAAACTGGTAAACCAAATTTTTCTTCTAGTTCTTGTTTTAAAACTAAGGTTTCCTCTACTCTTTTTCCACAGGTATTATTCATATTTTTAGGATACCCTAGGACAAAAGCTTCGATTTTTTCTTCACTAACTATTCTTTCTAATTCGGTAAATATTTCTTCTTTTGTTTGATAACGAATAACGCCATGATTACTCGCTAAAAAACCAGTCCGGTCTGATATAGCAAGACCAACTGTTTTTGTTCCATAGTCAAGTCCTAAATAACGCAAGGGAACTATCCTTTCAAGAGATTAGTTAGTAAGACTTCAACTACTTTGCTACGGTCTAATGACTGCATTTTACGTCTAGCATCTTGATAACTAGAAATATAACCTAAGTCACCACTAATCAGATAACCTACTATTTGATCTATCGGGTTATAGCCTCTTTCTCTTAATGATAGATAAACTTCTTTTAGTATTTTTTGAACCTCTTTTGTATCTTTAGATTCAATTTGAAAAAGCATTGTTTTGTCATTCATTATATATTTCACCTCACTACAATTTCTTAAAATTATTCTAACATTTTTTTAAGTCTTAGTAAAGCTTTCATATTATTATTTCTAATTACATATTTTTATATAGGTGATATGTTTGAAATACTTAAATTCTATTTTGAAGGTTTTATTAATTAATATTTTGCTAATCTTATTGTTAAGTTCTTTTACTACTCTTCTTTATTATTTTAATCTTTTAAGTAGTGGTGTTTATAATGTCTTTAAGTTACTTATCCCGCTTTTTTCTATTTTTATTACTACTATTTCTTTTACTAAGAAAGTTAAGGAAAAAGGTTGGTTTGAAGGTTTAAAGCTTGGTCTTTTATTAATTATTGTATTTATTGCTATTTCTTGTTTTGCTAGTACAAGTTTTAGTATTAAGATGATGCTTTATTATTTAATTATTTTAATAACTGCTATTCTAGGTGGAATGATTGGTATTAATAAGTCAGAATAATTTTTTTAAATTTCTTGATTGAAAGACCATTTTGCTATTTTTGGTCTTTTTTAGATGGGAATTTATTAATTTACCTACTAGGTCGATGGCGAATTTCGTTTTTCTCTGATTTTTTATCCCGAAATTTGCCATTTTCCCCTTTTTGCGTTCTAATCTTTCTTATGTTAGATT
>ENA-OPWR01000556-OPWR01000556.1-human-gut-metagenome-genome-assembly--contig:-NODE-556-length-33207-cov-3.945162_pt1 | contig 33207 bp, 30 predicted proteins | sample MGYA00241507_ERZ502006 | MGnify/ENA primary metagenome ERZ502006 (study PRJEB25962, sample SAMEA2043041) | human gut metagenome | biome: human gut; feature: human-associated habitat; material: faeces...
GAGATGACGAAGAACATGTTTATTGCACACGGCAGCGATATTTACTCGAAACTCATGGATATGCTGACCCAGCCGGGGACGGAAGATGATCGGCCGCCGGAGGCGCTGTTGTGATATGGCGGGCCGATGCATGCATCGGCCCCTGCAGAGCAGTTGCAGCATTACAGGGCTGCGGCATAATAAGCAGCATACAAAAACGGCCTGTCCGCAGGGACAGGTCGTTTTGTTTTGCTTATTCGCAGCCGAGGTAGGCTTTGCGGACCTCGATGTTGTTGGCAAGCTCTTGGGCTTCGCCTTCCATCTTGATCTTGCCGGTCTCCAGCACGTAGGCACGGTTGGCGATCTCCAGGGCCATTTTGGCGTTCTGCTCCACCAGCAGCACGGTCACACCGTTGCGGTTGACCTGGCGGATGATCTTGAAGATCTCCTTGACCAGCAGCGGAGACAGACCCATGGACGGCTCGTCCAGCAGCAGCATCTTGGGCTTGCACATCAGGGCACGGCCCATGGCCAGCATCTGCTGCTCGCCGCCGGACATGGTGCCCGCCAGCTGCTTGCGGCGCTCCTTCAGGCGGGGGAACAGGGTGAACACCTTTTCCTTGTTGGCGGCGATGGTGGAAGCGGGTTGGGTGTAGGCGCCCATGTCAAGGTTCTCGTCCACCGTCATGTGCAAAAACACATGGCGTCCCTCCGGCACCTGTGCAAGGCCGCTTTCCACGATCTTGTGGGCGCGCACGCCCTTGATGCTTTTGCCCTTGTACAGCACATCGCCGGTGCGGGGCTTCAAAAGGCCGGAAATGGTTTTCAGGGTGGTGGATTTGCCCGCGCCGTTGGCACCGATCAGGGTGACGATCTCGCCCGCATTGACGGTGAAAGAGATATCCTTTACGGCGTGGATGTTGCCGTAGTAGACGTTGATGCCGTCCACCTTCAGTAATGTATCAGCCATGGTTCAGCCCTCCTTTTTGCCCAGATAGGCCTCGATGACCTGCGGGTTATCGCGGATCTCGTCCGGTGTGCCCTTGGCGATGATGCGGCCAAAGTTCAGCACCGCAATGCCCTCGCAGATGCCCATGACAAGGCTCATATCGTGCTCGATGAGCAGCACGGCAATGTTGAACTCGTCGCGGATGCGGCGGATGGTCTCGGTCAGCTCCGCCGTCTCGGAGGGGTTCATACCGGCGGCAGGCTCGTCCAGCAGCAGCAGTTTCGGGTTGGTGGCCAGGGCACGGGCGATCTCCAGCTTGCGCTGTTCGCCGTAGGGCAGTCCCGAAGCGGTAAGCTCCGCCTTGTCCTCCAGCTCGAAAACTTTCAGCATCTCCATAGCCTTTTCGTTCATCAGCTTTTCCGTCTTGAAATATTTCGGCAGCCTCAGTATTCCCGTCAAAACGCTGTACTTGTAATGGTTGTGCAGAGCCACCTTTACGTTGTCCAGTACCGTCATGTCTTTGAAAAGGCGTATGTTCTGGAAAGTTCTCGCTATGCCCGCGCGGTTGATCTCTATCGTGCTCTTGCCCGTGATGTTCTCGCCGTCCAGCAGTATAGTTCCGTCCGTAGGCTTGTAAACGCCCGTCAGCATATTGAATATCGTGGTCTTGCCCGCGCCGTTAGGGCCTATCAGCCCGTAAAGCTGCCCCTTTTCTATCGTGATGTTGAATTCGTCAACTGCGCGCAGTCCGCCGAATGATATGCCTAAGTTTTTTACTTCCAGTAAAGCCATTTTCACTCAGCCTCCTTTGCTTCCGCAGTTTTGCCGCGCTTAAACAGCGCTTTGAATTTCTGTGTGTTCGCCTCTATAAATGCTTTCGATTTTTCGTTCGAGGTTATTATCATCATTACTATCAGTATCACCGCGTAGATCAGCATACGGTAGCTGCTTATGGCTCTCAGCATCTCGGGCAGCAGTACCAGTACCACCGCCGCGATAACGCTTCCGCGTATGTTGCCTATGCCGCCCAGTACCACGAATACCAGTATCAGTATCGAAAGGTTGTAGTCGAATTTTGAAGCCTGAAGCGTGTAGAAGTTGTGTGAATAAAGCGCACCTGCCGTTCCCGCAAGAAATGCCGTCAGCGCAAAGGTTATCAGCTTGTACTTAGTGATGTTCAGTCCTACCGACTGCGCCGCTATCACGTTATCTCTTATCGACATTACAGCTCTGCCCGTGCGCGAGTTGATGAAGTTGTAGGCGATGATGAGCGTCAGCATCAGCATTATCGCGCCGATGAGGAATGTCGAGTCGTTCGGCGTGCCGCTTATTCCCTGCGGGCCGTTCAGCAGCAGCGTGCCGTCGTCCTCAAGGTTCAGATTGCTCAGGCTTTTCAGCGATATGTGCACGCCCTTTGAGTCGTAGCCGACGTACATCGCCGCAAATACGTTCTTGATTATCTCACCGAACGCCAGCGTAACTATCGCGAGGTAGTCGCCGTTGAGTCGAAGTACAGGTATGCCTATAAGTATGCCGAATATAGCCGCGAATATTCCGCCGATGATTATAGCGAGCGGGAAGCGTATCAGCGGCTGGGTTATGGTCTCGGAAGTCAGCTGCGAGAATACCGCGCTCGTGTAAGCGCCTACGCACATAAATCCCGCCTGACCTAAGCTAAGCTCGCCCAGTATGCCTACCGTGAGGTTGAGCGAAACTGCCAGTATCGAGTAAACGCAGAGCGGCACCATCAGTCCCGTAAGCATACTGGAGATGTACCCGCCCGAAGAGAGTATCTGCATTACCGCAAAAGCGATCAACACCATAGCGTATGTGATGAAGCTCTTTTTCGTCAGCGGAGCAAGCTTCTTTTTTGCGGCTTTATTTTCGTTTTTCACAAAATATCTATCCTTTCAGATTTATACTTTTTCATTTATCTTCTTGCCAAGTATGCCCGTCGGCTTGATGATGAGCACCAGTATCAGTACAGCGAAAACTATCGCGTCCGCAAGCTGCGGCGAGATGTAGGCTCTGCCCAGTATCTCTATAATGCCTATCAGTATGCCGCCGATCATAGCTCCCGGTATCGAGCCTATTCCGCCGAATACCGCCGCTACGAATGCCTTTATGCCGGGCATTGCGCCGGTGGTGTTTTGCAGGGTCGGGTACGCCGAGCAGAGCAGTGCACCCGCTATCGCCGCCAGTCCCGAGCCTATCGCAAATGTCAGCGAGATGGTGCGGTTTATGTTTACGCCCATAAGCTCTGCCGCGCCGCGGTCTTCTGATACCGCAAGCATCGCTCGTCCGCTCTTTGTCTTGTTTATGAAAAGCGAAAGTCCTACTACTATCAGTATAGAAATTACGATTGCTGTCGATGTTTCGCCCGATATTACTATCTTTCCGTCAAAAAGCTTTATGCTCGGCACATTTACTACCGAGGTGAAGTTCACAGGCTTTTCGCCGAATATCAGCAGCGCCATGTTTTGTAAGAAATAGCTTACGCCGATAGCCGTGATAAGTACCGCCAGCGAGGTCGCCTGCCTTAGCGGCTTGTAAGCTACCTTCTCGATCACTATTCCCAGCAGCGTGCAGGCGATGACCGCCAGCAGTATCGAGATCCATGAGTTCAGCCCGAATGACGTCATAGCTATGAATATAACGTAGCCGCCCACCATGATAACGTCGCCGTGCGCGAAGTTCAGCATTTTTGCTATGCCGTAAACCAGCGTGTACCCCAGCGCTATAACGGCGTATATGCTTCCTAAGCTTATGCCGTTTATGAGGTTATTTAGAAATCCCATTTAGAAAAACAGTCCTTTCCGCAGGCGGTCATTTTTTTGCAGTCCCGCCTAGAGTAATTATAATCTTAATTATATCATAATTCTTTCACTTTTGCAACAAAATTTGATGAATAAAATAAAAAAAGAACCGACATTTTTTATTTTGTCGGTTCCATTTTTTTTACTCATAATATTAGAGTGCCGAATAAGCGCCGTCCTTGATTATTACAGCCTTCGGGTCTTTCGATACAGCGCCGTCCTCGCTCCACTTCATGTTTGAGCCGGTAAGTCCGTTGTAAGAGAAGTCGGGGTCGGTTATGGCTTTTTTCAGCTTCTCGCATATCTCAGAAGCTTCCATCTCGTTTGTTATCTTTTCTTTCTTCATAAGCTCCGCCAGCACCATGATTCCGTCGTAGGTGTCGGCAGCGAACTGGTTCGGTATCTCGCCGTAAGCGTCTTTGTAAGCCTTTACAAAGTCCTGAGTTTCCTGATCCTGCGCATCTGCAGCGAAAGGTGTCAGCAGCATTACGCCCTCAGCCAGCGAGGTGTCGAAGTTCTTGATGTTCAGCAGTCCGTCAAGTCCGTCGCAGCCGAAGAATTTCGGGCTGAAGCCTAAAGATTTGCTCTGGGTCAGTATCAGCGATGCCTGCTGGTAGTATATCGGCAGGAACATCAGCTCAGCGCCCGCGCTCTTAGCAGCGTTTATCTGCGCGGAGAAGTCGGTCTTGCTGTCCTTGGTGAAAGACTGCTCGGCTACTATATCAAGTCCCTTAGCTTCAGCCTCTTTCTTGAACATATTGTATATGCCCGAAGAGTAAGCGTCGGAGCTGTCGTATATTACCGCTATCTTCTTAGCGATATTGTTGTCCGCGATGTAGTCCGCCGAACCTTTACCCTGGTTGGGGTCGGTAAAGCATACCTGGAAGCAGTTGTCGTTTTTGATAACGTCCTGCGCCGAAGCGGAAGGCGTCATCTGGAAAATTCCGTCCTGCTTGGTCTTTTCAATTACCGCAAGGCAAGAGCCTGTAGTTACAGTGCCCATCATTACCTGCATACCGTTGTCTTTCAACGCGTTGTAAGCGTTTACCGCTTTGTCGCCCGGGTCAGCTTCGTCGTCCTCGAATACCAGCGAAAGCTTTATGCCGTTTATTCCACCGTCATCGTTTACTTTTTTTACTGCCAGCTCAGCCGCGTTCTTTACAGCCACGCCGTACTGCGCGTTGTCGCCTGTAAGAGGGCCGCTGCTGCCTATTACTATCGTGTCGCCTTTAGCTTTCTTTCCGCAGCCCGCAAAGCAGGATACCGAAAGCGCCGCAGCTACCGTCAGCGCAAGTATTTTCTTGATGCTTTTCATATAAATTACTCCTTTTTGACCGCCTTTGGCGTTTTTCTTATTTGAACTATATCATACCACTTTTTCAGCGCTCTTGTCAACGATATTTTTCACAAATTCGTCAGCCTTTATTACAAGTTTGTTGTTGAAATCAGCATTTTCCAACGTTAATTCATATTTCTGTAACATTCAAGCGTCGCCAATACTAAAAAACGGAGCATTTCGTTAGGGGAGTGCTCCGTATTTCAGCTTTATAAGTGCCGGATATATTAGTCCTCTTCTTCTTCCTCGGGCATATTCCAGTTGTGGTAAACGTTCTGTACGTCGTCGTTTTCCTCGAGGTTGTCCAGTAGCAGACCCATCATCTTGAGCTGCTTTTCGTCGGTAAGAGTGGTGTAGGTAGAGGGTACCATCTCGCTCTCGGCAGACATTATGCTGTAGCCCATGCCTTTCAGCGCTTCGCTTACCGCGGTAACGTCATTCGGCTGGCAGCTTACTTCTATGATCTCTTCCTCTACGTTAAAGTCGTCCGCGCCTGCCTCAAAGCAGTCTTCCATCACCTTGTCCTCGTCCGCGCCGTTGTTCTCCAGCAGCACAGTCCCCTTTTTGGTGAACATGAATGATACGCAGCCGCTGGTGCCCATGTTTCCGCCGAACTTGTCGAAATAGTGGCGCACATCGCCCGCGGTGCGGTTCTTGTTGTCGGTAAGGCATTCTACTATTACAGCTACTCCGCCGGGGCCGTAGCCCTCGTATACCATCTCTTCGTAGTTGTTCTTGTCGCCGTCGCCCGCAGCTTTCTTGATTATTCTGTCGATGTTGTCGTTGGGTATGTTGTTCGACTTAGCCTTAGCGATGAGGTTCGCGAGCTTCGCGTTGTTAGCGGGGTCGGGGCCGCCCTGCTTTACTACTACCGAGATCTCTCTGCCTATCTTGGTGAAGATCTTGCCCTTTACGGCGTCGTTAGCCTCTTTCTTTCTCTTGATGTTTGCCCATTTTGAATGTCCTGACATTTATTATCACTCCTTGATGTTATTTCTTATGATCTCATAAAGCTCGCCGCAGCGCTGCCGCCTGCCTGTGAGCGCTAAATATCCGAATACCGCTTCCAGCCCTGTGGCCGCGCGGTAGTCGGCGTTTGTAGAGCTTTTCGGCGCGTTGATGCCGTTCGCGTTGCGCCCGCGCTTGTAGATGTACTCCTCCTGCTCGTCAAAGGCGTTTTCGCAGAGGTAGTGCGCCGCCCTTGCCTGATATGAGGCGCACACCAGCTTTACCGCGTGCGTGTGCAGCTTTCTCGCGGGCATATTCGCCGTAAGTATCAGCTCGCTGCGTACCAGCTCTTCGTATACGCTGTCGCCGAAAAATGCAAGCGTCAGCGGCGAATACTGTACAGCCTCAGCGTGTGAAAGCGTCTTGTTCAGTTCCGTCAATGCTTTCATCTCCCGTTTTTACTCTACAAAATCAAACTCGAAGTCGAAGATGTTTACCGTGTCGCCCTCGTTTATGCCCATCTCTTCCAGCTTGTCGATTATTCCCGTCGAGCGCAGTACTCTCTGGAAATACTGAAGGGAAGAGTAGTCCTCCATATTGCAGGAGCGCAGCACATCCCAAAGCCAGTCGGCTTCCACATAGTAAACGCCGTCCTCTACCGTCACGCTGAAATCCTTTTTCGAGAGCAGCTTGTCGTCCAGCTCTTCCTGCGTCAGCGGCTGAGCCTCAAATTTCTTTACGGGCGGCAGCTTCACAAGGTCTTCGTATACGGCTTTCACAAGTTCCTGTGTGCCCTTTGTCGTCGCCGCTGAGATCTCGAAGAATTTGTATCCCTTTTCGGTGACGTATTCCTTAAAGCGCTCTATCTGCTCGGGGGTCGCCATGTCGCACTTGTTCGCTGCGACTATCTGCGGCGCTTCCGCCAGCTCTTCTGAGAAATTCTCCAGTTCGCGGTTTATAGCTTCAAAGTCCTCTATCGGATCTCTGCCCTCGCAGCCCGAAACGTCTACAACGTGCACTATCAGCCTGCACCGCTCAACGTGTCTGAGAAATTCGTGTCCCAGTCCAACGCCTTCGCTCGCGCCCTCGATAAGTCCGGGTATGTCAGCCATTACAAAGCTGCTGTTTTCGTCCAGCCTTACCACGCCCAGTACAGGCGTCAGGGTAGTGAAGTGGTAGTTTGCTATCTTAGGCTTCGCCGCCGATACTACCGAGATAAGCGTTGATTTTCCTACGTTCGGGAAGCCGACAAGTCCTACGTCCGCTATCAGTTTCAGCTCAAGCTGTACTTCGTACTCGTCGCCGCGAAAGCCCGGCTTCGCAAAGCGCGGTATCTGCCTTGTCGAGGTCGCGAAGTGTGAGTTTCCTCTGCCGCCTTTGCCGCCTTTGCAGATCACTACGGGTTCGTCGCCCGAAATGTCCGCCAGTATCCTGCCCGTTTCGGCTTCTTTGATGACCGTTCCGCGCGGCACTTTTATGACCAAGTCGGGCGCGTTCCTGCCCGTGCAGTTCTTCGCGCAGCCGTCCTTGCCCCTCTCCGCAACGAATTTGCGCTTGTATCTGAAATCTATCAGGTTCGAAAGGTTGTCGTCGGCTTTGAAAACTATGTCGCCGCCCTTGCCGCCGTCGCCGCCGTCGGGGCCGCCCGCCGCAACGTATTTTTCGCGGTGAAAGGAAACGCAGCCATCTCCTCCGTCGCCTGCTTTAATATAAATTTTTGCCGAATCTACAAACATTTATCATTTATCCTTTCATCTCGTCGTAATATCAATTGCCGTTCTGCTTATTGCTGTCGTTCTTTGCCAGTCGGGGCGCAGCCGGCGCGCTCGCGTCCAGCCCCATCTTCTTGCGCTCCATGAATACTTTGTACGCTTCGTCAAATTCGTTCAGCAGCTCGTCGGTGTCGTCTTTCACCGCCAGATCGGTGGTGTCGTAAGGCACGTCAGTTCGCGGATATTTCATCGCGATCTTTATCTCTCTCATGCCGATGGAAAAAAGCACCGTAGTTACTATCAGCGCGCCGACCGCCGCCATGGATGAAAGCCCCTCCGTCACGCCGGGTACGGCTTTTCGGTATTCCTTAGCCGCCGCATAGCCCTTCTTTTCGGTGATGTAGTACCCGCCGCCCGAGCGCGACTTGTAAAGCGTGTAGCTCTTTTCGCCGCGTTTGACCAGTCTGCTGTACATTTTGTAAAGCTCTTTGTCAGCATACTGCTTGTGTGTGAACTTGTCGCCGTTTGAAAAACTGCCGCTGAAAGATACCGTGTATACTAGGTACGTTCTGCGGTGTCCGCGGGTGTGGGTCGTGTGTTCGCTGACGTTCGCGTCTGTCACTTCTGCTTTTACCGAGTCAACGTAGTCTAGCGTTCTGTTCGGCTGTACCGCCGCGAAAAGCCCCAGAACTATCGTTATCGCCAGCATTATCAGCCCCGCGCGCATAAATCCTACTCCGATATTGTATGTGAAATGCGCGCCGCTGTCTTTAACAAAGTATTGGCATAAATTGTGTAAGTGTTTCATAATTTTTTATTTTTGTCTATATCTGCTTTTGTAAGTCCTTTTTCTGCAAAAAAACCCCAAGCTTTGTTGGCTCGGGGTATAATTTGTATTAAGTCAATATCGCGCAGCGGGTGCAGCCGCCGAGCGGTGCTGCCTTATGCCTGAGGATAAACAGAAACCTTTTTGCGGTCCTTGCCAACTCTCTCAAATTTAACAACGCCGTCAGCCTTTGCAAACAGCGTATCGTCGGAACCTCTTCCAACGTTCTCACCCGGATGGATGTGAGTTCCTCTCTGGCGAACAAGGATGTTGCCTGCGAGTACGAACTGACCGTCAGCTCTCTTCACGCCAAGTCTTTTGGACTCAGAATCACGGCCGTTCTTGGTAGAACCCATACCTTTCTTATGAGCGAAAAACTGCATAGAAACTCTGATCATTTATTACACCTCCAAAAAGTGTGATACGCAAATGTCACTTCTCAGTGATCTTTACGTTGATGGCTTTTGGGAATTCCTCTTTGAGCATATACAGGTGCGTCAGCAAGCCGAGTATCAGCTTGTCGCCCTCGCCGCGGGGGTCTTCCTTCAGCTTTAGTAAAATTTCGTTTTCGTAAGCCTCGGCAGCGGCTTTTATGCCGAATGCCTCGGTTATCGTGTTGGCTGTCAGCATCACAGCCGAGCTTACAGATGCGCAGGCTATATCCTGCCCGAAATCTGCCATGCCCGCGTGCCCTGATACGCTGAAGCCGATAAGCTTGTTATCGCTTGTGCGATAAAACTCAGCCGTTATCATTATGCGTTGATAGCTTCGATAGCGACCTTGGTGTAGGGCTGTCTGTGACCGAGCTTTCTCTTGCAGCTCTTCTTGGGCTTGTAGGTGAATACGGTGATCTTCTTAGCCTTGCCGTTTTTAATTACCTTTGCGGTAACGGTAGCGCCGTCAACGTAAGGAGCGCCGGCCTTTATGCCGTTATCTCCGCCTACTGCGAGGACCTTGTCGAAAGTGATGGTATCATCAGCGTTTACGTCGAGCTTTTCGATGAAGATCTCGTCGCCTGCCTTTACCTGATACTGCTTTCCGCCTGTTTCAATTACTGCGTACATCTTTAAGTACACCTGCCTTTATACAAAACTCGCTGCGTTCGGTGTATGCTCAAATAGGCATAGCTTATCCGTTACCGAAAACATGCGGCTTATATATTATAGCACACCCAACTCCCGTTGTCAAGCGTGCTGCATTTATGCAAATAAATTTTACACTTTTTTAACATTTGTCCTCAGCAGTACGCCTCCAGATTTTTCTTTATGTTCTTGATTATCTTCTTTTCCAGCCGCGATATGTATGACTGCGATATGCCTATCCTGTCCGCCACCTCTTTCTGCGTCAGCTCCTTGCCGTTTTTCAGCCCGAAACGCAGCTCCATTATCTGCCGCTCGCGGTCTGAAAGCTTCTCTATCTCCGCCATTAGCGCCTCGCGTTCGCACCGCTGTTTCAGCTTGTCCGCCGCCGATTCCTCGTCTGAGCTTATTATGTCCGACAGCAGCAGCTCGTTGCCGTCCCAGTCGGTGTTCAGCGGCTCGTCTATCGAGATCTCGTTGCGCTGCTGCGAAGCTTTTCGCAGGTACATCAGTATCTCGTTCTCTATGCACCGCGAAGCGTACGTCGCCAGCTTTATGTTTTTCTCGGGACAGAAAGTCCTTACCGCCTTTATCAGCCCGATTGTTCCGATAGATATAAGGTCTTCCAGCCCCGCTGACGGCGACTCGAATTTTTTCGATATGTATACTACCAGCCGCAGATTGTGCACTATCAGCTTCTCCCGCGCCGCCGTTTCGTCCGTTTTCATCAGCTCAAAAGCAGCCTGCTCCTCCTCGCGCGTCAGCGGCGGAGGCAGCTGTTCCGCTCCGCCGATGTATAGTACCTCCTCGCGCACGCCCTCATCGCGGAATATCTTCGCTATCAGCGCCGCCAGCTTTTTCGTGAGTTTAGTCATTCTCGCTCTTCTCCTTTCAGGTAAGTAAACATGGGTTGAATACAGCGCATTGGCTGCGCTCGCCGCTCGCGATTATCCCTACGCAGCAGAGCACCCGCTTCATGCTTTTTCCGCAGCTTATAGTGACCTCGCCCTTGCTCGTGACGTATACCAGTCCCTCGCCCCCGACTGTATTGTACGGTATAGGGTGAAAGCCGTAAAAGCTCATTCTTTCGGGTATGTCAAGCTCGTACTGCCTGTACATATCGTCTGAGCGGAATATCACTACCGGCTGCCCCGTAAAGCTGTCGCTCAGGCAGTTGCCCGTGTCCGCGATGGCGGGCAGCGTTATCTCGTATCTGCCGAGTGTGTACCGCGCGCGGTATTTCTTGTGCGCCGCCGCTTTCCGCCGCTGTACTGTTTCGTATATCACTATCATAACGTACAGCATAGCCGAGCATATCCCTATGTCCAGCAGCGATATGTCGAAGTACATGACGTAATTTCTCATATACATTATCCTGCTGTGCGTTAGGTTTATCAGCATAAAGCAGCACCCGCCGAATATCACCTCCATCAGCCCGTATAAAAACAGCCTCTTTATAAACGCCGAAAAGTTTTCGGGCAGGTAAGCCGTTATTATCACCGCCGAGATAACCGCAAGCTTCCCGAGCGTCACCCCCAGCGCCCCGCCGAAGCTGTTTGTATGTATCATCGCGATGAGAGACCCCGCCCCGCCGAGCGCGCAGGCGGCGGCTTCGCGCAGCGCAGGTATCTTTTGGTGCACTATCCTGCTTATGCACTGCAAATATATCAGACTGATGAGCGCGTTCGTTATCACAAGCACGTCTATGTATATCTTCATTCCCGCACCGCCTTTCTGCTTTAATTATACCCCCCTCTCGCGGCGCAATAGGTCGAAAGCAAACGCTTCCGCATAATAAAAAAGAGCCGAGTTTTTATCGCTCAGCTCTTTCATTTCGCATATATTATATAAAGGTATATCTTCTTACTTTGATATGAATTTATGGTACTCTTTATTAAAGTCTTTCAGCTCGGAATCTATCGTTCCCGAATATGTTTCGCGCAGCTTTGTCCATGTGAACTGTACTCCGTCGTCGTCCGTTTTCATTACCGATGTGTACATATACGGTATTACAGCTTCCTTTGTGGCGTTGGTAGCCGCGTCGTCGTTAGAGAGCAGTGTGGATATTCCGTAGCCGGGGTCTACCACCTTGACGTACTTGTCGCTCAGCGGCTCTTCGTTCGCCATTTCGTACATCTCTTCCGTCCAGTACGGCGAGGTCACGAAGAATTTTTCTTTGCCTGCTTCCATAGCGTCTGGGTCGGTGTTTGCGTAGCGCGCACATTCGTACCAGCACTTCACAGCGTCGCTCTTTGTCGAGCCTTTTACCCACATATACGCCGTTATGCCGATGGTGGTGTAGTAAGTGTCGCTGTTAGGGTCGCGCGGCATGGGCACTACTCCCCAGTTGTCGCCCTCTCTTGGGTTTATAGCCCAGTTGCCCATAGCGTAGAAGAGTACGTTTTTCTTGAAAGCGTCGTTTGCCGAGCCGTACCAGTCGGCGTTGTAGAAACCGTTTTTCTGTACCTCGTACAGCAGGGAAGAGGCGCGGTCGAAGTCGGGGTCGGTTATGTTCGATACATATTCGTCCTTCTCGCTGTCGTATGTTATCAGCGTCTTGCCCGTAGACTGGAATATGAATGGCGCGAACCAGCCGTTTATGCCGTAGCGTATCTCGTCGCCCTCTGCGTTAGAGCAGTATTCGTCCATCATGTCGTACCAAGTGTCCCATGTCCAGTTGCCGTCCATGTAAAGCTCGTAAGGGTCGTCCAGCGTGTTGGCCTCCATAACGTCCTTGTCATATACCATAGATGAAAGCACGTTGAGGTTTATCGGCGCAACGTAGTGCTCGTCTTTCAGCGTAAACTGGTCGGCAAGCCCCTTCATGTCCTTCCACATATCGTTATCAAAGTCAACTATGCTGTCTACCGGCTGGAACATTCCCTTTACGCAGTAGCAGGGGAAAGTCATCTTCTGCTCAAACCAAAAGATGTCGGGCGGGTCGTTTGAGAGAAGTCGGTTCGCAAGCTGGTCGTACTTCGTGGTAGATGCGCACTGCGAATATTTTATCTTGCCGCCCTTGCGCTCAAAAAGCGTCAGGTCTACGCGCTTCTCCTGCGCCGCAGAGGTCGGGTTTATGTCAAAGTAAGAGAGCCACTCCAGCTCCTTGTCAGCCTCATCGGGTATGTCGGATATGCCGTCGGTCGCGTCCTCCGCTACCTTTACTTTGTCCTCATACTTTGAAGAGCTGTCGCTTTTTCCGCCGCCGCAGCCTGCGGCTGTAAATGTTAACATCGCCGCGGCTGAAAGCGCGGCGAGCCTGCGTGCTTGTATCATATCTTCTCCTCCATATTAGATATTTGAATATGCTGATATATCTTAATTGTATCATGTTTCCGCGCCGATTGTCAATCATAACATTAAATAAAATTTCGCTATATTTTTTTACATTATATACAATTTAAATATCTAAGTTGTATAAATCGCGCCGAGGTTTTTATGTTTTTTTCACAAAAATATTTTTTGATTCTTGAAAATCATTGATTTTTTGTTTTCTGTATGCTATACTGTATATGTATTTGGAAATGGCGACTTGACCAATTTTATAATATAGAATTAGAATTTCGATATAAAAGGGGGCGGCAGATGTTGAAAAAGCGCATAGGCATTTTTATACCCAATATCCATAAAGTAGGCTATCATAATCATCTTAACAGCATAAGCGTAAGAGCTGCGGAAAACGGCTATGATACTATGTGCTTCAGCTCTTATACCGACCTGTATAACGGCAGCAGCTACGATGAGGGCGAAAAAAGCATTTTCCACCTGTCGTATGAGGCTGACCTCTGCGCTATGATAATTTACAGCGAGCTTATCAAAGACGAAGCGCTTGTAAAAGACCTTGTTGCTTTCGCCGACGCTCACGGCATACCTGCCTTTGCGATAGATAAAAAGGTGAAGGGCGCTTACTATATCGGCTTCGATTACGATACGGCATTTGAAAAGATAACCGATCATATAGTCGAGCAGCACGGCGCTAAAAATGTTTACATGATAAGCGGCCAGCGCAATAACAGTTTTTCGCAGGACCGCGAGGAAGCTTACCGCCGCTCGCTTGAAAAGCACGGCATAGCTTTCGATCAAAATAAAATATACTACGGCGAGTTTTGGGATTCTCCCGCCATGCAGGCTGTGAAGGATATTCTTAAAGACTGCGGCGGCGTTTTGCCCGATGCGATAGTCTGCGCAAATGACTCTATGGCGATAGCTGCCTGCACCGCGCTTGAGGAAAACGGCGTTGCTGTACCGGAGGACATTATCGTAAGCGGCTTCGATGGCATCGAACGCGCAGTGAAAAACTGTCCGTCTATACTTACCGCTAAGTATGATTTTGAAAAATCGGCTGAGTATATGATAGATGAGATAATACGGCTTGAAGGCTCTGTACCGCAGCCCTGCGATAAGATATTCGGCTTCGATATAGTGCTCGGTCAGTCCTGCGGCTGTATAGATAACTCTGCCAGGATTTCCGGTAAGGTCACCTCTCAGCTTTACGATATGATAGGTCAGCGTGAAGAGTTCAAGACGAGCATGGATCACATGATGCTCTATAATAATACCGGCGATGAGCTTCAAGCCGTTCTTCCCGGTATAGGAAAATATGTAAAGTCTATACTCTACTGCGGTGTCGCTATCTATATCTATCCCGAATTTTTCGGTTACAGCAAAAAAGATTACCCCGGTCGTGTTCTCGCGGCGTACCTTGACCCCGAAAACCTTGAGTATTTCACGCCTTTCGCCGAGGTAGACAGCCAAGAGATCTACCCCGTCAGCATTTTCAAAAACTGCTCGAATTTCGTTTTTGTGCCCCTGCATTGTCAGGACAGAGTTTACGGTTATGTCATGATAAGCCGCCTTACGCTCAGCTTCCTCGCTTTCGACCGCCTTGCGGATTTCGTGGTGCACCTGAATATGCTGCTTTCCAGTATAGAAAACGCTGCTAAGCTCAACGAGGTAGTTAAAGCGCTGAATGATATGTATATCCGCGACCCGCTCACAAACCTGCTCAATCGCCGCGGCTTTGATTGAGAGATACCCGCGGTCATAATGCGCGCAGAAAAAGAAAATAAAAAGCTTCTGCTCCTCTCCGTCGACCTCGATGGGCTAAAGTTCATAAACGATTCTTTCGGTCATAACGAGGGCGATTTTGCTATCTATACTGTGGCGTATGTGCTTGAAGATACAGTCAGTGATATGGGCGTTTGCGCACGTTTCGGCGGCGATGAATTTATGGCTCTGCTAGTTGCAGATATCACCTCTGCCGAGCTTGAAAAACGCTTTTCAGATAAGATAAACGAAGCCAGCCACGACGCCAATAAGCCTTACCGCATAAACGCCAGCTTTGGTGTAGAGGAGTCGGCTCCCGAAGAGATCGTCAATACTTTCAAAGAAGTAGTAAAACGTGCTGACTCTAAAATGTATAAGCATAAGAAGAAAAATAAGCTTATCAAAGGCTTTAGATTTGCTGAGGGATAACGCATTTTTTATCGCTGTTTACCGCACACTTTCGCATTTCGCAAGGTGTGCGGTTTTTTGTTTTGCGACGATTTAGGTATTTTGGTGAAATCTTTGTGAAATATACTTTACAAATCATTAAAAATGTGCTATAATAGATGAATAACCATACAAAAAAGGAATGACAAACTATGGAATGGGCTGAAATAAACATATATACGACTACTGCGGGTATCGACAGCGTTACAGGTATACTTATGGATCTCGGCATTACCGGATTCGTTATCAAAGACGCTCAGGATTTTGAGGACTTCCTCGAAAATAAGACCGGCAATTGGGATTATATCGACGATGACCTTATGGGTCTTAAAAACTGCGAAACTACCGTTACGGTATATATCCGCAGCGATGCCGAGGGCGCAGAGCTTTTCGCGGCGGTGAAGTCCGCGCTGGCTGCTCTCAAATCGCGCGATACCGACGGCGCTTACGGCAGGCTGGAGTACGATATGTCTAATATCCGCGAGGAAGATTGGGCTAATAACTGGAAGCAGTATTTCAAGCCTATCACCATCGGCGAAAAGCTGCTGATAAAGCCTTCGTGGGAGGCGGCAGACCCGGCTGAAAAGCGCAGGATCTTAGAAATCGACCCGGCTTCTTCTTTCGGTACGGGTCAGCATAATACCACCCGCCTTTGTTTAGAGCTTATAGAAGAAAACCTCGCGCAGGGCGAAAAGCTGCTCGACCTCGGCTGCGGCAGCGGTATTCTCTCGATAGGCGCGCTGCTGCTCGGCGCAGAGTCCGCCTGCGCTGTCGATATAGACGACAACAGCGTTCGCATTGCCGCCGAAAACGCTCAGAAAAACGGCATCTCTCCCGAGCGCTATACGGCTTTCTGCGGCGATATAACTTCTGATGAAAAGCTGCGCGAAAAGATAGGCGGCGGGTACGATATAGTCTGCGCTAATATCGTCGCCGATGTGCTCATAGCCATGAGCGGCTTTTTCGCAGGCTTCTTAAAGGATAAAGGCAAGCTGATAGTTTCGGGCATAATCGACGCCCGCCGCGAAGAGGTGCTCAGCACTATATCTTCCTGCGGCTTCGAGCTTGTAAAATCCGCCAACAGTGAGGACTGGAACGCGGCTTACTTTGTCCGTAAATAACGTGCATTATTAAAATATTTTATACAGAAAGGAAAGATACTATGCAGGCAATTTTCTTAGTTATCAAACAAACAGAGCTGGTAGACAGCATAATGAGCGCCCTTGCCGAAGTGGGCATTCGCGGCGGTACGGCTATCGACTCGGTAGGTATGGCAAGCTCCATCACGCGTATGAGCAATAATCTCGCAATGGTGCAGCTCCTCCGTGGCATACTCTCGGGCGAGGACGATTCTCATAAATCAAAAACTATCTTCGTTATCGTAAAAGACGAGCAGGTAGATGATGTCAGAAAGACTATCACCGGCGTTACAGGCGACCTCTCAAAGCCTAACGCAGGTATCATGTTCGGTCTGCCCGTTTCGTTCGTAGACGGTATTTCTTGACTACTACACCAAATAAAAAAGCAAAACGCCTGTGAGCGAGTTTTTCGCCGCAGACGTTTTTTGTTTGCCGTATTTATCAGAGTATAAGGCAGATAAGCCCCGAGCAGCCCTCGTTTATCATGCGCGAAAGCGTTTCGCAGAGCTTCATGCGCGCGTCCGCCGGCAGTTTCGAAAGCTTTGCGTTCAGCCCCTCGCTCACCAGTTCGTGCAGCGATTTTCCGAATATGTTCGATTCCCATATTTTTTCGGGCGAGCTGTCGAAATCCGCCATCAGCGACATCACCAGCTCTTCCGACTGCTTCTCAGAGCCTACTATCGGCGCGACTTCCGTCTTTATCTGCGTCTTCATCAGGTGTATCGAAGAAGCCGCCGCCCGCAGACGTATGCCGTACTTGCCGCCCTGCTTGATTATCTCCGGCTCTTCCAGTGTAAGGTCTGCCATCGTCGGCATCACTACGCCGTAGCCCGTGCGCTCCGCTTCCTCCAGCGCGCAGCCGCGAATATTTCTCGCGTATACGCACCAGCTCGGTTATTTTCGGTATCAGCTCGCCCTCGTTCTCCAGCGGTATGCCCGCCGCTTCGCCGATTATCTTGATGAATAGGTCGCCTGAGATAGTCGCCGCAACAGCTGCCTTGCCGCATGAAAGGTCAGTTTCGCGCACCGCCGCCGCGCTGATGTATTCGCACTTTGCAAGCTCTTTCGCAAAGGCTTCCGCGTCTTTCAGCGTGTGCACCGCGCCCGCCGCACCGCGTATAGCGCTGTATATCTCGCTGCGCAGCCAGTGCCCTTTGTCGAGCGAATTGAGCCAGCTGGGCGCTTCCACACTTATCTCCTGTATCGGGAAAGCGTACAGCACTTCCGTAAGTATCCGCTCTATCATCTCGTCGTCTAGCTGCTCGCAGCTCAGCGGTATAACGCAGGCTTTGTACTTTTCCGAAAGCTTAGCCGCCGCCGTCTTAGCCTCGGGCGATATTGGGTTCAGGCAGTTGTAAAGCACTACGAAAGGCTTCCCCGCCTCGCGCAGTTCCGATATTACGCGCTCTTCGCACTCCTCGTACTCATCTCTCGGCAGATCGGTAATGCTGCCGTCCGTGGTCACTACTATCCCGATGGTAGAGTGCTCGGCGATGACTTTTCGCGTTCCGACCTCCGCCGCCATGTTGAAAGGCACTTCCGCGTCGAACCACGGCGTCATCACCATTCGCGGCGCTTCGTCTTCAAAATATCCCTGCGCGCTGGGTATAACGTACCCCACGCAGTCTATCATGCGCAGGTCAAAGCTTGCCGTGCCGAGGTTCACGCGCACCGCTTCTTCGGGTATGAATTTCGGCTCGGTGGTCATTATAGTGCGCCCGCCCGAGGACTGCGGCAGCTCGTCGCTCGCCCTCTCGCGGCGGTAGTCGCTCTCGATGTTCGGTATCACCAGCCGCTCCATAAAGTGCTTGATGAATGTCGATTTTCCCGTCCGCACAGGGCCTACCACGCCTATGTATATGCTTCCGCCCGTGCGCACAGCGATGTCGTTGTAAATATCGTTCATATAGTCTGCTCCTCCGTCAGTTTTTCATTGGTATTATCAGTATCCTGCGCCCGTCGGCAGGCTCTGCGCTGTTTTCCTCCGCTATCGCTTCCGCGCTGGTGGAGTATTTTTTCGCTATCTCCCAAAGGTCGCCCTCGGGGTCGGCGTAGCATATCTTCACAGCGCAGTTTTTGTCGCGCGCTTTCGGTTTGTCGGTCAGCAGAGTTATGCTTTTCAGCAGCCGCAGTTCTCCGCCGCGCTGCGCAGTTATCTCCGCTTTCAGCGCCGCTTTCGCCTCTACCCCCTCGTCGCTTATCGTGTACGAGCTGCTCTCTGTCTTTATCGTTACCGCTCCCGCTTCGCCGCTGATGTCTATGTCCTGCTCGAATGCGCACTCTTTCTCGGCGTAAGCCGCGCTGCCGTCGCTCAGTTTTCCCAGCATACAGAATACCGCCTTGCCGTAAAGCACCGAGCAGCCTTTATCTTCGTCGCGCCGTACAGATGCCGCCGCGTTTTCGCACCACATATCGTATACCTGCGCTATCTCGCCCTCAGAGCAGGCAAGCGTGCAGTTCAGCTCTACACCCGCGCTTATCTTCTCGCTCTCGGCGGGCGGCAAGATCTCCAGCGGCTCACATTCGCACTCGTACATAGTCGAGTACGCGTCGGTAGCAAATTCGCTGCTCTCGTACCTCGTCGCGGATATGTTTACAAGCATTATCAGCTCGCACTCCAGCGCGGCGGGGTCTTCCGCTTTCGGCATTATAACGCATTTCGGCGCGGTCATATCCACCTCTGCGGTAAAGCTCTCGTCCAGCCCCTCTATGTCGATTATCTGGCTGAAAGGTATGCTGAATCTCATGGCTTCGGGCGGTTTGCCGCCGCCGTCCTTTGGCAGATACAGCAGGCTCACTTCCGCTTCGCCTTTCGTTATCAGCTTGCCGGGTATCATCTTCTGCTCGCCCTTTTTGACGTTCACGTCGCACCGCACCACGCTGCCGAAAGGCGGCTTGCCCGCGGGCAGCTCCATCTCTTCGATAACGGTTATCCGTTTAGCCGATGTCAGCCGCCTTGCGGGGAATACTGCCGATACTTTTTTCGTCTGTACCCCGCCGCCGTAAGCGCCGCATACCGCCTCGAATTTCTTCTCGCTCGTTACGCATACGCGGCAGATAACGCTTCCGCGAACGTCCAGCCTGCGCTGGCTCACTACGCGGCAGTTGACGTATTCCACCGCAGGCTCTATCTTCACAGAGGGGTTCACGGCGTCTGCGGGCAGGTCTACCGTCTTTGAAAAATCGCGGCATTCCTCCACGCAGTGCACCCCGCCGCCCTCCGCCGTGCGGTATATCACTCTTATCGTTACGGAAAGCTCGAATGTCAGCTTTCCTCCGTTTATGCCCGCTGACGTCACGCCCGGTATTATGCAGCATTTCAGCACTCGGAAAATATCGGGGCAGTAGTCGGGAAGTATAAAGTCCTGCTCAGCCGCCTGCGTTACCTCAGTCTTTATCACGGGTACAGAGCAGGTCAGCTCTTCTCTGTTCAGCTTGAAGTCCATAGGTCGATTCCTCCATTTTTTCTCGTATTATTTGTACAGCGCCTTTCGGCGTATTGCCTTGTTGAGAATATATGCGCTCGCTTGTACAAATATACGCGTATCTCAGTGACTTTGCATATCAGTTGATAAAAAATTTAAGAATTCGGGTATTTACAAATCGTATCGTGATATGTTATAATAAAAGTAATTGTTTAAAAAACTGACTTATAACAAATAAAGAAAGAGTGAACGAAATGCCAAAGAATACAGGCAAGAAAGAATATAATAATGAGTCGATAGAGCTGCTCGAGGGCGCTGACAGAGTAAGAAAGCGTCCCGCCGTTATATTCGGCTCTGATGGGCTTGAGGGCTGCAAACACTCGGTCTTTGAGATACTTTCAAACTCTATAGACGAGGCGCGCGACGGCAACGGCAATAAAATTATCCTGACGAAATTTAATGACAACAGCTATCAGGTAGAGGACTTCGGCAGAGGCTGTCCCGTAGATTTTAATCAAGCTCAGCAGCGCTATAACTGGGAGCTTGTTTACTGCGAGCTTTATGCCGGCGGCAAGTATAATAATAACAGCGGCGATAATTATGAGTTTTCACTCGGTCTGAACGGCCTTGGCGCTTGCGCTACCCAGTACGCCAGCGAATATATGGACGTTACCGTTTACCGCGACGGCTTTGAGTATCAGCTCCATTTTGAAAAGGGCGAAAATATCGGCGGCTTGAAGAAAAAGCCGTATAAGGGTAAGCGCACAGGCACTATCCAGCGCTGGAAGCCCGACCTCGACGTTTTTACCGAAACTAAGATAGAAAATGAGTTCTTTGTAGATATGCTGAAAAAGCAGGCGGTAGTAAACCCTAACGTAGAGTTCATCTTCCGCGTTCAGCAGTCCGACGGCGATTTTGCCGAGCAGAGTTTTCTCTATGTAAACGGCATATCCGATTACGTCGCCGAGATCTCTGAGGATAAAGCCCTTACCTCAGTTCAGTATTTTTCGGGCGAGCGCGTTGGCCGCGACCGCGCCGATAAAGAAGATTACAAGGTAAAGCTTTCGGTAGCTTTCACATTCTCCAATCTCGTGAAGCTTACTGAGTATTTCCATAACTCCAGCTTTCTTGAGCACGGCGGCTCGCCCGAAGAGGCTGTAAAGCTGGCTTTCACCTATTCAATAAATAATTATCTAAAATCAAATAATAAGTATAACAAAAACGAAAAGCCGATAAGCTTTGCCGATGTAGAAGAATGTTTAGTGCTGGTTTCCAGCTCCTTCTCTACCGTCACTTCTTACGCTAATCAGACCAAAAAGGCTATCACCAATAAGTTCATCAAAGACTGCATGAATGAGTTCCTAAAGCAGCAGCTGGAGATATACTTTATGGAAAAGCCCGACGAAGCCGCCAAAATATGCGAGCAGGTGCTTATAAATAAGCGCAGCCGCGAAAAGGCAGAGGTGTCACGCCTAAATCTGAAAAAGACTCTCACCGCCAATATCGACCTTTCAAATCAGGTGCAGAAGTTCAATGACTGCCGCTCTAAGGACGTAAGTATCCGCGAGCTGTATATAGTGGAGGGCGACTCGGCGCTGGGTTCGGTAAAGCAGGCGCGCGACTCTGAGTTCCAGGCAGTTATACCTATTCGCGGTAAGATACTCAATTGCCTTAAAGCTGATTACGCTAAGATCTTTAAAAACGAGATAATCACCGACCTGATAAAAGTTCTCGGCTGCGGCGTAGAGGTAAGCTCGAAGTCGAATAAAGAGATCTCGAATTTCAATATAAACGGTCTGCGGTGGAATAAAATAATCATCTGTACCGATGCCGATTACGACGGCTTCCAGATACGCACCCTAGTCCTTACCATGCTTTACCGACTCACCCCTACTCTTATCAACGAGGGCTACGTCTATATAGCGGAATCTCCGCTTTTTGAGATCACGGCTAAGGAAAAAGGCAAGGAAAAGACATACTTCGCTTACGACGAAAACGAAAAGACCGAGATACTCAAAATGATTGGCGATAATAAATATACCCTCCAGCGCTCAAAAGGACTTGGCGAAAACGAGCCGGATATGATGAGCCTTACCACCATGAATCCCGCGACCCGCCGCCTTATCAAGGTAAATCCTACCGATATTGAGCAGACGGCTTACGTTTTTGATATGCTGCTGGGCGATAATCTTCAGGGAAGAAAAGAGCATATCTCGCAGTACGGCCATGATTACCTCGATATGGCTGATATTTCATAAGGAGCGTGCAAAAATATGGCTGTATACATTCTGCTGATACTGGCGGCGATAGGACTTATCTACTCGGTGTACCTTACCGTAGCTATATTCCGTTGCTTTTCCGATACTGCGGACGATAAAGACCCTAAAGCTATGCTGGTAAAATATAGAAATAAAATGATAGTTTCGTATGTGCTTACGGTGCTGCTGATTACTGCCGCCGCCGCTGTAAAGCTTATAACAGGTTAATTTTAAAGGAAGTGTATTTGACAAAATGGCTAAGAGATCAAAGCCGCAGGAAAATAAAAAGATAAGAAAGATACCCGACGCATATATAGCAGGCGCAGGCACGGTCGTAGAGGAAAAGATAACCGATACGCTGGAGAAAAACTATATGCCCTACGCTATGAGCGTTATAGTTTCGCGCGCTTTCCCCGAGATCGACGGCTTCAAGCCCTCTCACCGCAAACTGCTGTATACTATGTACAAGATGGGTCTGCTCACAGGCTCGCGTACAAAGTCGGCTAATATAGTAGGCCAGACAATGAAGCTCAACCCTCACGGCGACGCGGCTATTTATGATACAATGGTGCGCCTTGCACGCGGAAATGAAACGCTGCTCCACCCCTATGTTGATTCAAAGGGCAACTTCGGTAAAGCCTATTCGCGCGATATGTCCTGCGCGGCTTCGCGTTATACCGAAGCTAAGCTTGCGCCCATCTGCGCCGAGCTTTTTTCTGATATAGATAAAGACACGGTAGATTTTGTGCCGAACTACGATAACGAGATGTTAGAGCCTACACTGCTCCCCGCAACTTTCCCGTCTATACTCGTAAATGCAAATGTTGGTATAGGCGTATCTATGGCGTCGTCGGTCTGCTCTTTCAACCTTGCCGAGATATGCGAAACTACCATAGCGCTGATGAAAGATCCCGAGCATAACGCCCTCGATACCCTTAAAGGCCCCGACTTCTCGGGCGGTGCGCTGATGCTTTACGATGAAGAAACGCTGGAGCAGGTCTACCGCACGGGCAGAGGTTCTATAAAACTTCGCGCACCATATGAGTACGATAAAAAGGCGAACAGCCTTATAGTAAAGCAGATACCCGCTACCACTACGGTAGAGGCTATAATAGAAAAGATAATCGCGCAGGTAAAGGCGGGTAAGCTCCGCGAAGTTTCTTACGTTCGCGACGATACCGACCTCGACGGCCTTACCATAACGATAGACCTCAAAAAGGGCACAGACCCCGATAAGACCATGCAGAAGCTTTACCGCATGACCCCGCTGGAAGATACCTATTCCTGCAACTTCAATATACTCGTGCACGGCTACCCGAAGGTAATGGGCGTTTACGAGATACTGAACGAGTGGATAAAGTTCCGTACCGAGTGCGTGCGCCGCAGAACTGTTTTCGACCTCAACAAGAAAAGCGAAAAGCTGCACCTGTTAGAGGGTCTGGAAAAGATACTGCTCGATATAGACAAAGCTGTTCGCATAGTCCGCGAAACGGAAGAGGAAAGCGACGTAGTGCCCAACCTTATGGTAGGCTTCTCGATAGACGAAATTCAGGCGGAGTACGTTGCCGAGATAAAACTGCGCCACCTGAACCGCGAGTATATCTTAAAGCGCACTAAAGATATAGAAGAGCTGAAAAGCGAGATAGCCGACCTTAAAGAAACAGCTAACAGCGAAAAGAAGATAAAGTCTATAATAGCTTCCGAGCTGAAAAACGTGATCAAAAAATACGGTCAGCCCCGCAGAACCGGATTCTACTATAAGACCGACATCGTAGAAGCTGACGTAGAGGACGATATACCCGATTTTGGCTGCACAGTTTTCCTTTCAGACAGCGGCTATTTCAAGAAGATACTTCCAAATTCGCTGCGTATGGCGAGCGAGCAGAAAGTAAAAGAGGGCGACTTTATCTCTCAGCAGATAGATGTAAACAACCGCTCAGAGCTGCTTTTCTTCACCACTTCAGCCAATTGTTATAAAACTAAGGTAAGTGCTTTTACCGAAACTAAAGCCAGCGCTATGGGCGACTATATCCCTGCTAAGCTCTCTTTCGACGAGGGCGAAGATATAGTAACTATGGTAAATACCATAGATTACAGCGGCTATATGCTTTTTGTCTATGAAAACGGCAAGGTGGCAAAAGTTCCGCTGAACGCTTATGAAACAAAGACCAACCGAAAAAAGCTGACAGGCGCTTTCAGTTTGAAAGACAAGATAGTTGCAGCGATCTTTATAGACGATAACAAAGAGATGATGCTGCGCTCTTCAAATAACCGCGCTGTAATATTTGATACTGCTCTTCTTCTGCCAAAGGTATCAAAGACTACGGTAGGCGTTTCGGTAATGACGCTAAAGACAAAAGCAGTAGTAGAGAAAGCGCAGATACTTACGCCCGAAACGGCAGAGGCTCTGAAAAAATACCGCTGCAAATCTATCCCCGCGACCGGCGGTCTTGCGAAAGACCTGCCCGACCCCGACCAGCTTTCGCTCTGATACAACAGCAGAATTTGACAAATAGCGTATAGTGTGATATAATTATATCGAAAATGCGCAAAGAGTTAAAAGCACAGCGGAGGTATTAACATTATGGAATGCCCAAAATGCAGAAAAACTGTTTCAGAATATGATTACGAATGCCCTTACTGCGGGGTGAAGATAAAGCAGCGCCCCGAGAAGAAGCCTAAAAAGGTGCGCGCTAAAGCCGCCGACAGCGGAGAGAAAGTCAAGCGCGGATTTTTCATGAGAAAAAAGCCGCCCATGCCGCCTCCGCCCGACGCTGAAAGAAAAAAGAGCGGAAGCGGGCTTAGAATAGCGGCGCTGATTATTTGTGGAGTGCTTATCGTCATTATTATCGTGGCGGTGGCTGTTTCGCTGGCGGGCTCTAAAGGCGAAAAGTATGCTGAGAGCGCCGCAGAGTATATCGGAAGCGGGCTTTCTACCATAGAGAGCAAGACGGATATGCACTTCCTCGACGAATCGAAATACAGCGGCGTGAACAGCGCTGTGGCTTTTGATTATGTGCTTGAAAGCGATAAATCTACAAGCGTGTGGGGCGTGGAGTACCCAGAATGGGCTGTGTTCCTAAAAATGAGCTCAGCTGATTTCGTTACCGATGTTACCTATACTGATTTCAGCGTGGTGCATAAGGACATTCGCGGTGTGAAGCATAAAGAGCTTATAGATCTTGATTCGTTCGACGAAAACGCTAAGCAGGCTAAGGTCATGAATTATATAGATATAGATCCTTACAGCATATGCTATTCACAGTCGGGCAGAGTGACGTACACTTACAAGTATTATTACAAGCTTGATAACGGCGATGAACAGGCGGCTGTGCTGCGCGTAGTTTTTAACGAAGATGGCAAGTTCAAGTATTCGACTACCGAGCTTGTATATCCGGATAATATGTAAAACGCATGCGCAGAATGCTCGGAACAATTCTAATATTTGCTTTTTGTATTACAGAAATAATACAAATAGTTGCTCTTTTTCTACAATTTTTGATAAAGTGTTGACTTTACTGCGCCAAATTGGTATCATAAAAAGTGGAGTGCTGTGTGTTTTTGCTGTGCGGCGCTTTTGCAAAATCAACTAAGGAGGATAAAGATGGAACCTAGCGCAAAGCTTTGTATGGGCTGCATGAACGAGCTTGACAGCGACGGCGTCTGCCATTACTGCACCTATACTGACGATATTCCTCATTTACAGTCTTATCTTGCTCCGCATACTGTTCTTAACGACAGATATATAGTAGGTAAAATGCTCACGTACAATGGCGAGGGCGCTTCATATATATGCTACGATATGGTGGCAAAGACCAAAGCGGTGGTTAGGGAATATATGCCCGACACCCTCTGCGAGCGCGAGATGAGAAGCAACAACATAATAATAAATACCGACTGCCTTGCCAAGTACAAGACTTATATGTCGGAATTTCAGGATATGAATCGTACTCTCACCCGTATGAGAAACTTAGCGAGCATTTGCACAGCTAAGGATATGTTTTCTGAAAACAATACCTGCTATGTTATACTCGAGTATGTAGAGGGCGTTTCGCTGAAAAAGTTTTTGCAGTCGAACCGCGGATATTTGCAGTGGCAGCAGGTTAAAAAGCTCTTTGTACCGCTTTTTACCACGCTGAGCATTATCCACAACGCCGGAATAATCCACCGCGGCATATCGCCAGAAAATATTATCGTTACTACCGACGGCAGGCTGAAGCTCACGGGCTTTTCCATAAGCTCGATACGCACTTCAAACAGCGCGCTCTCGCCCGAATTTTACTCGGGATACACCGCGCCCGAGCAGTATACTTCGCTGGAGTGGCAGGGCACATGGACCGACGTTTACTCGATAGCGGCTGTTATTTACCGCATACTCACGGGCTATGTACCGCCTGACGCTAATAACCGTATGCACAATGATACGATGATCCCCGCTTCGAGAATAAATCCGCACATACCGCGCCATGTATCAAACGTGCTTTCGCACGCTATGGCGGTAAGGGGAGCGGACAGGATACAGACCATTACTGACCTTGTGAGCGAGCTTTTTGAGAACGTACAGCAATCCTCATCGCACATTAAAGGCGCGACACAGACTATACCCGTTATAAAACCGCAGCGCAGACCACAGGAAGATCTGCGCCGTCAGGAAAGGGAAGCGGAAGAGGCTGAAAAGAAGCGCAAAACCTCTACTGCGGTGGCTGTTGCAGGCTTCGTGCTGCTCGGAATGATCCTTATAGTGGGTCTGGTTCTGCTGTATCAGGTGTTCTCGCCGCAGGACGATTCGTCTGATAACAAAAATTCAGCAGTGATGACCGTTGCTGATGATGACGACAGCGAGATACTTATCGCCGAGTCGCAGGCCGTTACTCTGCCGCAGGACGAGTCTAAGGAAGAGTCGGAATACGGCACTGGCGCTATCATGCCCGAACTGAAAGGTATGCGTATCGATACCGTAGAGCGTGAGCTTGGCGATGATTTCACCATACGCACCAAAACTTTCTACTCTGATGAAGAGGATAAAGGCATAATCACCGAGCAAAGCATTCCCGCAGGTACGGAATACGACCCGGCGAGAAAGAACAAGCTGGTGCTGAAAGTCTGCTTAGGTCCTGAAACTGTGGCTGTGCCCGAGTTTGCGGGATATACCAAAAAGCAGTATCTCGACATACTCAGCGAAATGAACATAAAGTACGAAACGGTAGAGGAAAGTTCGGCATATGTTACCGTCGGCATGGTAATACGCACCAGCATCGATCCCGGCTACAATATCAACGTCAAGGACGGTCAGGTGCTTACCGTTTACATATCCAGCGGGCTGCAGAATCTCTCTTCGGTAGATTCTGAGGATGATAACAGCTATTCTGACTGGTCGTATACCGACGATGACAGCTCGTATACCGACGAAAGCTATTCAGATGAATACACTTGGTAAAAGCTGACACAGGCATGTCGAAAACGTTTGAAATTTTTATTAAAACGCTTGACACTAACATTTGTTTGTGGTATTATAGTAATAAAGTATTTTTTGCTGAGATAATTATGTTTACAAGGCAATATTGATTTGGAGGAACAGATATGGCTAAGAAGATCGGTGTATTGACCAGCGGAGGCGACGCTCCCGGAATGAACGCCGCGGTAAGAGCAGTAACTCGCGCAGCACTTTCTAAGGGTATGGAAGTTGTTGGTATCCAGAGAGGATATGTAGGACTTCTGAATCGTGAATTTGAAGAAATGACTGCAAGAAGCGTTTCGGGAATTATCCAGAGAGGCGGTACCTGCCTGTATACAGCCCGCTGTCCCGAATTCAGAAATATGGACGGCGTACTTAAGGGCAAAGCTGCCTGCGAAGAACTGGGTCTTGAGGGACTCGTCGTTATCGGCGGCGACGGCTCGTTCAGAGGCGCGGGAGATCTTTCTTCCGTAGGAATCCCCTGCGTAGGAATCCCCGGCACTATTGATAACGATATTCAGTGCACAGAATATACTATCGGTTACGATACCGCTATGAACACTGCGGTAGAGATGATCGACAAGCTGCGCGACACTACCCAGTCGCACGACCGCTGCTCGGTAGTAGAAGTAATGGGAAGAAAGGCCGGCTTTATAGCAGTAAACGTTGCCATTGCAGTTGGTGCAGAGGCTGTTATCACACTCGAGCGTCCTTACGACCTCGACGCTATCGCAGCTAAGATGGTAAAGACTAAGAACGAAAAGGGCGGCAAGCACCACTTCATCATCGTTGTAGCTGAGGGCGTTGGCCAGACCGAGAATATTTCGAGAACTCTTCAGGAAATGACCGGAATAGAGTCGAGAGTTACCGTACTGGGTCACGTTCAGCGCGGCGGCTCGCCTACACTTCGCGACAGAGTTATCGCTACCGAAATGGGTTACCACGCGGTAGAGCTGCTTGAGCAGGGCATCGGCAACAGAATAGTTGGTCTTAAAGACGGTAAGGTATACGATATTGATCTTCAGGAAGGTCTTGCAATGAAGAAGCCTTTCATCGATCAGAGGTACGATATCTTCTACGATACCGCATATTGATCTTGGATATACGGCGGCAAGCGTTCCGCCTGATTATATCATTACAGAGTAGAGGTCTGCGCGTTAAGTGCTGAACGAACGGGGAGTTGTCGTTCAGACGAAAAGGGTAAAACCCTTGCGGTGCAGATCTTGCATCCCGCTGAATGTATAATTTAAAGCTCTTCATAAGCCTTGAATTATGCACGAAGCTGTTTTGGCTCGCATAAAAGGAGGTATATTATGAAGAGCTTTTTTTCTTTGTTTTCAGATTCGGCAGGCGAACTGAAAAAGGTAACTACCATCACGGTAACGGGTATGCTTATGGCGCTTTCGATAGTGCTGCGAAACCTCGCAATAAATATCAGCGCTGACCTGCGTATCACATTCGCGTTTTTAGGAATTATGGCGGTAGCGATGCTTTACGGCCCCGTTGTAACGATGATCGCGACAACCGGTATCGACGTAATGGGCTATTTCCTCGACGGCTTTAAGGCGCGCGATTACAATTTTGGACTGCTCGTTGTAAAGCTCATCGCGGCAATGATCTACGGCGTGATACTTTACAAAAAGGCGACCGGCAAGCAGCTCATCACGGGTATTGTCATTTCGCGAGTGCTCGTGGTGGTGATCTGCCAGCTGGTACTGACTTCTTCGGTGCTGTATTATTCGTACACAAACCGCAATTTTCCGTTCATGAGCGGTTCAGAATGGACAGCTTTCAAGATCTGGATGACCCCTCGTCTTATCAAAAACGTGCTCATGCTTCCCATCGAGCTTGTAATGTCGTCGATAATGCTCCCCGCTATTCGTCAGGCGTATACCCGCGTTTTCAAGACACGGACAGCATAAATAAAAAGATCCGCACACGGCGCGTTTTTGCACCATGTGCGGTTATTTTTTTATCTGCTAAGTATTTCCTCAATAGCCGCGCGCTCTTCGTCTGTAAAAGTCAGCTTTTCAACGCACGCCGCGTTTTCGATTATTTGCGATGGTCGGCTCGCGCCTATCAGCACGGTGGTGACGGCTTTGTTGCTCAGCACCCACGAAAGCGCCATCTGCGAAAGCTTCTGGCCGCGCGCTGTTGCGATCTCGCCGAGGGCTTTCAACTTGGCGTGCATTTTTTCGTCAAGCTCGCCGCCTATCCATGTATCGCCCTTGCCGATGCGCGAATCTGCGGGAACGCCCATGATGTACTTGTCCGTCAGCAGACCCTGATAAAGCGGTGAGTAGACTGAAATGCCGACGCCGTTTTCAAGCGCCCATTTGTCCAGACCGTCCGATTCTATCCAGCGGTTGAGCATGGAATAGGAGGGCTGGTTTATGATGAAAGGCGTTTTCAGCTCGCGGAAGATCGCCGTTATCTCAGCTGCCTGCGCCGAATTGTAGTTCGATATGCCGACATACAGCGCCTTGCCCTGCTTCACGGCGTTGTCCAGCGCAAGCGCGGTTTCTTCAACAGGCGTTTCGGGGTCAGGAAGATGGTGGTAGTAGATGTCAACGTAATCTAGTCCCATGCGTTTCAAACTGGCATCGAGCGAAGCGGTAAGATATTTGCGCGAACCGCCTCTGCCGCCGTAAGGCCCGTCCCACATCTCGTAACCCGCTTTTGTCGAGATAACAAGCTCGTCGCGGTAAGCCATCATGCCGTCTTTCAGTATGCGACCGAGGTTTTCCTCAGCGCTTCCGTTGAAAGGATTGCCGTAATTGTTAGCAAGGTCGAAGTGCGTAATGCCGAGGTCGAAAGCGGTGTGCGCCATCTCGAGCATATTGGCGTAGCAACCCTCGTGGCCAAAATTCTTCCAAAAGCCTAGCGAAACGGCGGGCAGCTTTAATCCGCTATTTCCGCAGCGGTTGTATACCATTTTTTCATAGCGATGTTCGTCAGGTGTGTACATAAACAAGATACCTCCTCAGATAAGTTTGTGTATATTATAGCACATATCCCGCAGATTTTCAATGCCAGAAACGGCGGCAAATGGCGGCGTATATGTGTAAAATTTCTGTGAACCGCTTGAAAAATGGCGCACGGTGTGCTATAATGTATTTGTATAAAACGCTGTGACCAAGAAGAGTAGGCTTTTGCAGCTGCGGTTTTCCAGAGAGAATGTGCCATAGTCTGTAAGCACGTCCAAACTGCGCAAAAGCACGAAGTTTCACTTGCGAGCGGTTTTGCTGAAATCTGAGTAGGCAAAAACGTATACCTGCGTTAAGGGTCGGGGAAGTAACAGCTTCCTTTTGCTGATATGGGTGGTAATAAACAAGCTTTTACTAAGCCTTGTCCCGTTGCGGCGGGATAAAGGCTTTTTTTATTTGCAAATTATTTGAATCGGAGGAAAAGAAAATGACAGAACAGCTTAAAGAGATAGAACTCAAAGCTAAAGAAGAACTTTCGCACGCTGCCGATCTGAAATCGCTCGACGATATAAGAGTACGTTTTCTCGGCAAAAAGGGCGAGATCACGGCTATCCTGAAACAGATGGGAAAGCTTTCGCCTGAAGAAAGGCCCGTTATCGGTCAGCTTGCCAATAAGGTGCGCGCCGACATCGAGCAGGCAGTTACCTCGGCGCAGAACGCTATAAAGAGCAAGGCTGCGGCTATGAAGCTAGAGGCTGAAAGGCTCGACGTTACCCTGCCGGGAAAAGCCCCTAAGCTCGGCAACGCTCACCCCCTCAATGCTACTCTTGCAGAGGTAGAGGAAGTTTTCCTCGGCATGGGCTTCGATATAGTTGAAGGCCCTGAGGTAGAGACCGACCACTATTGTTTTGAGGCGCTGAATATGCCTAAGCATCACCCAGCGCGCGATACGCAGGATACTTTCTACATCAACGAAAACGTACTGCTGAGAACACAGACCTCCAGCGTTCAGATTCGCACTATGGAGAAGATGAAGCCGCCGATACGCATAATCTCGCCCGGCAGAGTTTACCGCTCCGACGCAGTTGACGCTACTCATTCGCCGCTCTTCCATCAGATAGAGGGTCTTGTTATAGATAAGGGCATTACAATGGCTGACCTCAAGGGCACGCTCGAAATGCTGCTCAAGCGCCTTTACGGCGAGGACACTCAGCTTCGCTTCCGTCCGCACCACTTCCCATACACTGAGCCTTCCGCAGAGGTAGACCTCATGTGCTTCAACTGCCACGGCAAGGGCTGCTCGATGTGCAAGCAGGAGGGATATGTAGAGCTGCTCGGCTCGGGAATGGTACACCCAAAGGTACTCGAGGGCTGCGGCATCGACCCCGAAGTTTACAGCGGTTTCGCTTTCGGCATCGGTCTTGAAAGAATCACGATGGGCAGATACAATATCAACGATATGCGCCTGCTGTACGAAAACGATATGAGATTTTTGGAGCAGTTTTGATAAATCGAACGGAGGTTAATATAAATGGATCTTTCAATGAGATGGCTTGCGGATTATGTTGACTGCAAGTGCGATATAAAGAAATTCTGCGATGAGATGACCCTTTCAGGCTCTAAGGTAGAGTGCTGGGGCGAAGAGGGAGATTTTCTCTCTAACGTAGTAGTAGGCAAGGTGCTTTCTACTGAGCGCCACCCCGATTCTGACCATATGTTCATCACGCAGATAGACGTTGGCGAGGCTGAGCCTATCCAGATAGTTACAGGCGCGCAGAACGTAAACGTAGGCGACTATGTGCCTACCGCTAAGCATAAGTCCACCGTGCTTCACGAGGGCAAAAAGGTGAAGATAACTAAGGGCAAGCTGCGCGGCGTGGCTTCTAACGGTATGCTTTGCTCGCTCGACGAGTTGGGGCTTACCCTGCATGATTTCCCTTACGCGATAGAGGACGGCATTTTTATCCTCGGCGACGACTGCGACAAGACCGTCGGCATGGATATAAGAGAAGCTATCGGCTTTAACGATAAGAAAGTAGAGTTTGAGATAACCTCTAACCGCCCCGACTGTCTTTCTGTTATCGGTTTGGCGAGAGAAGCCGCTGCAACTTTCAACGTTCCCGCCGACATCAAAGAGCCTAAGTTCACAGGCATCGACGGCGATATAAACGAAATAATGTCGGTAGAGATACACAACGAAAAGCTCTGCCCGAGATATATGTGCGGCTACGTCAAGAACGTAAAGATAGGCCCTTCGCCCAGATGGATGAGAGAGCGCCTGCGCGCAAGCGGCGTGCGCCCCATCAACAATTTCGTTGACATCACAAACTATGTAATGCTCGAGTATGGTCAGCCTATGCACGCCTTCGACCTGCGCTATGTTGACGGCGCTAAGATCAACATTCGCAACGCTAAGGCATGGGAGAGCATAACCACTCTCGATGGCGTAGAGCGCAAACTTTCGGAAGAAATGCTCGTTATCGCCGATGAGAACAAGCCCGTAGCCGTAGCAGGCGTAATGGGCGGCGAGTACAGCGGCATCATGGACGACACCACCGCAGTAGTATTTGAGTCTGCCTGCTTTGACGGCGCAAGCGTAAGAACTACCGCTAAGAAGCTCGGCATGAGGACTGACGCTTCCGCACGTTTTGAAAAGGGTCTTGACCCCGAAAACACTTTTCCCGCGCTGATGAGAGCTTTCGAGCTTGTAGAAATGCTCGGCTGCGGCGAAGTAGTAAAGACATACATCGACTGCGATAAGTCTAACAAAAACCGCGAGGGCGTAGTTTTTGATCCCGACTGGATAAACAGCTTCTTAGGTACTGAGATACCCGCCGCTGAAATGGAAGAGTACCTCACACGTCT
>ENA-OPWR01000563-OPWR01000563.1-human-gut-metagenome-genome-assembly--contig:-NODE-563-length-33089-cov-2.367924_pt1 | contig 33089 bp, 34 predicted proteins | sample MGYA00241507_ERZ502006 | MGnify/ENA primary metagenome ERZ502006 (study PRJEB25962, sample SAMEA2043041) | human gut metagenome | biome: human gut; feature: human-associated habitat; material: faeces...
GATGGATAAGAAAGAGCTTTTTCTTCCAGTCCTACTACTTTCAGATATTCCAGGGCTTTTTTACGTGCTTCTTTCTTACTGATTCCCGCAATTTCCATCGGAAAACACACATTATCAAGAGCAGTTCTCTGCATGAGCAGATTAAAATGCTGGAAGATCATTCCTATATTCTGACGCTCCTTACGGAGTTCTTTTTCAGAAAGTTTCGTAAGATTCTTACCATTCACCCGGACAGTTCCGGATGTTGGTCTTTCCAATAGATTCAGACATCGTACCAGTGTACTTTTACCCGCTCCGGAGAGACCGATAATGCCGAAAATCTCTCCCTTTTCTATGGAAAAACTGATGTTTCTGGCCGCCTCTACCGTCCCGTTTTTTGTGGAAAAGCTTTTACAGAGGTTTTCTACCTGTATCATCGGTTCCATTTAAACTGTTCCCCCGTTCCCTTGAAATATCTGTGTTACAACTTATTCATCAATACTCCCAGCCGTATTATTCTGCAGCTTCTTCTGTAGTCTCTGTTTCTGTGTCTGTAGTAACATCTGCTGTTTCTTCTTTATCAGCATCTGCATCTGCGGAATCTTCAAAAGGTATAACTGATCCGTCATACTTCTCATTAATAAAGTCTTTGATCTCATCGGATTTCAAAGTATCTACCAGTGCTTTGATTGCTTCACTCTCTTCATTTCCTTCTTTGACCGCGATTACATTTACATATGTTTTTGCTGCTTCAGAATCAGATGTCTCATGAGCGATAGAATCTTTGGATACGGAATATCCTGCCTGCAGAGCATAGTTTCCATTCAGCACGACAAATGCGACTTCATCCTTAACACGGGAAACCTGTGCAGCTTCCAGTTCTTCGATCTTGATATTCTTCGGATTTTCTTCAATATCTTTCACAGTTGCTTCCAGTCCGGCTCCGTCTTTCAGTGTAATCACACCGTTATCCTGGAGAAGAAGAAGTGCTCTCGCTTCGTTTGTCGTATCGTTTGGAACTGCAATGGTATCACCATCTTCCAGTTCATCCAGTGATTTCTTTGTTCCAGGATAAATTCCAAATGGTTCATAATGGATACCACCTGCATTTACCAGATGTGTTCCCTGCTCTTCATTGAAATTGTCCAGGTATGGGATATGCTGGAAATAGTTTGCATCAAAATCACCGCTTTCTACTACCAGGTTCGGCTGTACATAATCGTCAAATACAGTTACTTCAAGATCCCAGCCTTCTTTTTCAAGGATTGGTTTTGCTTCTTCAAGGATTTCTGCATGTGGTGTAGCGGATGCTGCTACTTTAATGGTTCCTTTTTCTGCATCAGCGCTTACCAGAACGCCGTTTGCTGTGATTGCTCCGATTGCCAGTGCTGCTGCAAGTGATACTGTGATAATTTTTGTGTTTTTCATAATAAATTCCCTCTCTTTTCTCGTTCTATTTAAATTTTCTTATATTTTGTTTTATTTTTCTCTATCCAATTGTATTCTATATTCAGTTGTAAATTCGGATTACCTGTCAGATAAGCTTAAAAAGGCAATAAAAAAACAGGAACCCATGTCGGATTTTCCTGTTCATGTAATCTACATTGTATCTGATCGATACATTTATATTCACATTCTTGACATCTTATTCAGACTGCATTACTCTGATCCGCTGATGCCACAGGAAGTTTCCGATACATTAAAGCACAGTTAGACATACACATGTACATTCGCATTTCCTTATCCATCATACACATGACATTTCTCTGTTCTGCATTCTTTGTAAACATGATTCTTCCTCCTTGATAGTTTTCTCTCGGTTTTAATCTCCTATCTTTCCGATAGGTTTAATATACTACTACTTTTTGGATATGTCAACACCTTTTTCAACTTTTTGTTTTCAGCAGTTTTTCCATGCCTGACATTACTGTGCATACGTTCACAGTAACTGCTTGACACTATTTTTCTATAATGATAGGATACTCTTAAATGGCTGGTTACCAAGTATCAGTCATACTATAGTAAACAATATGAATCAACAGATAACAGGAGAAATATATATGCAGAAAAAAGCAATCATCGCCATGAGCGGCGGAGTTGACTCCAGCGTAGCAGCCTACCTGATGGTTAAGGAGGGCTACGACTGTGCCGGTGCGACTCTGAAGCTTTATGATAATCCACAGTGCAGTTTCCCGGGACACCGTGCCTGCTGCACCCCATCTGATACTGAAGATGCCAGAAGCGTTGCCGCACGACTTGGAATGCTCTATTACGTCTTCCCAATGCATGATGAATTCCGTCACAGCGTCATTGACAAATTTGCCGATACTTATCTGCACGGTGGCACACCGAACCCGTGTATTGACTGTAACCGTTTTCTGAAATTCTCTGCCCTTCTCGACAAAGCAAGAGAACTTGGCTGTGAATACATCGCAAGCGGACACTATGCACGTCGTGAACAGGATCCGGAAACAGGACGTTTTATTCTGAAAAAGGGCCTCGATCCGACAAAAGATCAGAGCTATGTTCTCTACGCCATGACGCAGGATCAGCTGGCGCATACATTGTTTCCACTTGGCAGCTACACCAAAAAAGAGATTCGTCACATTGCCCAGGAACAGGGCTTTATCAATGCAGATAAACCGGACAGTCAGGATATCTGCTTCGTACCGGACGGAGATTATGCTTCCTTTATTGAACAGTATACCGGACAGTCTTCGGAACCTGGTGATTTCGTAGATAAAGAGGGCAACGTACTCGGCAAACACAAAGGTCAGATTCACTATACAATCGGTCAGCGCCGCGGTCTTGGAATTTCTGCACCGGAATCCCTCTATGTATGTGGCAAATCCCTGGATTCCAACAAGGTTATCCTTGGCGGCAAACAGGATCTGATGAGCACCTGCTGTTACATCAACGACATTAACCTGATTCCATGGGATCATCTGGACAAGCCGATCAAATGCAAAGTCAAGACACGCTACCGTCAGCCGGAACAGCCTGCAACTGTAGAACAGCTTGGTGATGATCTGCTCAAGATCACATTCGAAGAACCACAGAGAGCAGTTACTCCGGGACAGGCTGCTGTTCTCTATGATGGAGACATGGTTCTCGGTGGAGGAACGATTCTTCCAGAAGGACTTGCCTCTACAAAAGGTTAAACACCTATTGCTGACATGTTTTTGGACACGTTAACTATAGTGTCTATTGCACACAAAAATACTTTGTGTTTAAATGAAAAGTAGATAAAATACAGACGGTCAATGTATTTTTTCCGTCTGTATTTTTTTGTATATTCTTATATATTGAAGGGATGACAAATGACAGCAAAAACTTCTCGTATTATTATAAAAACATTCGTTAGAACTGCCTTAAAAGATGCTGATGAATCACCAGAACGTTGTACCAGAAATCTTGTGGATATGGCTCTTCATTTTTCCAAGGGGCGTTTTCAGCAGGAGTTTTTTGAAATGGCAAGAGCTATGCTGAATAACGACAACAGTCCCTACTATCCACTTATAGAAGATACTCTCCGACATATGGACAAGGAAAAACTGATCGAATTTGGCATGAATCTTGGATATAACGGCTGCACACAGGGGGCACATATCGTCCGTAAGATCAAGCGAACCGAAAATATCAATGTCCCGTGGCTTTTTTTCTTAAATATTGATTCTTCCTACGCAGATCTGCACTCCCGTTATCAGGCCATCTTTGATCAGGGTAAAGAACTTGGAATCTATGTTTATTGTCTTTACACTGATGGAGATCCGGAAAAACTTCTTCCTCTTATAGAGCATAATCCGGACTGTGCTATGATTCTGTTATGTAATTCTGCCGCTATAACAGAAGACTTTGCAAAAGCTGCAGAATCTCTGAATAATATGCTGATCGGAGTTGCATATGATGACAATACAGATACTGCCTGCCTTGTACTACGAGATCACCGTCTTCTGTATTCCATCTATCGGATGTATACAGATACTGAAAGCGATGAGATCCTGTCCGGTTCCTATGCCCGCTTCGCTGAAGAAATGCATTGCCCGTTTGTCGCAGTCCTTGCCGATCCCGGTTGCAGCGCATCCGTCAGAGAAAATGTCTACAAGGCAGTGGTTGGTGCCCGTGTTGCCCAGAAATACCGTACCATTCCTATTGATCTGTTTTATGATATCGAACGGATCGGAAATATTATTTCACCACCTTCAAGCATAATTGGTTTTAAACCAGATGGAAGCATCTACAATATTGGCAGCGATGGAAATCCTCTGGAGCACAATATTTTTAATGAATCTCTCAGAGATATCCTGAAGGAATCATTCTCGATAGATCAGGAATCATAAGAAAAAAGCAGTCTCACAAAAGATTACCATGATATTTTCTGGTAAATCCTGTGAAACTGCTTTTTATTATTCGTTCTCCATTCTTTCCTGCGTTATTGCAACAACCTTGATGCAGGATTTCATCATATTCACAAATTCTTTTGGCGGCATCGGTTCTTTCTGCGAGATCCATCGGCCAAATGCACAGATTACTGCATCACAGAAAAAATTCACATAAAATTCCGCATCTGTTTTTTCTCCAAGAATTTCACGGATATCTTCTTCCATAAGGGGACTCACAATATCCCTGAAATGATTAATAAAAGAATTCTGATCTTCTACTTTCATTACCTTCCTGTAAAAATCTTTATTTTCATAAAAATAATCACAAAGATGAAGTACACTGTCCCATCCGATCAGATTTTCTCCAATCTGCACATGACTCAGATATTCCACATCATAAATCCAGTTCACCAGATCAAATTTGTCTTTGAAATGATAATAGAAACTTTTTCGGTTCATATTACATTTTGCACAGATATCTGAAACAGTAATCTTTGCAAAAGGTGTCGTTTCCATCAGTTCCTTCAGTGCTGATGCAAGTGCACTTTTTGTAATATTGGAATCAGCCAACTTCCTTTCCTCCCCTTTTATCTATCCACTATCAATTAAGTCAGGTTACATATCTGCTGCAAACAATGCCGCTCCCAGTGCACCGCAAAGCTGAGATTTTGGACTGATCACCAGACTGGTGCCAAGTCTTTCTTCAAGAGTCTTTACAAGACCTTTGTTCTGCGCTACACCACCAGTCATCATATATGCTTCCTCTCCACCCACACGTTTAACCAGAGATGCAGTTTTGGCCGCAACTGCTTTATTCAATCCATGTACGATATCATCTGTATGTTTATTCTGAGCAATCAGCGAAACCACCTCTGATTCTGCAAAAACCGTACACATACTGGAAATTGTAATGTCTTCCTGATAGGAAAGTCCCACCTGGCTCAGTTCATCCAAGCTCATTTCCATTGTCTTCGCCATCATCTCCAGGAATCTTCCTGTACCTGCCGCACATTTATCATTCATAACAAAATTCTTCACAGATCCATCTTCGTTCAGTCGAATCACTTTGCTGTCCTGACCTCCGATGTCCACAACTGTACGTACACGCGGATCCAGAAAATGAGCACCCCTTGCATGACACGTAATCTCTGTGATACTCTTATCTCCATCAGAGATTGCAGTTCTTCCATAACCGGTAGTTACCACTGCATCCAGATCCTCTCGATTTAACTTTGCCTGTTTCAGTGCTTCCTCAAGCGCTCGCTCCGCACCATTGGCTGCCCCTGCCCCTGTTGGCATGATCACGCTGGAAATGATTTCTCTGTTTTTATCCAGGATCACCACATCTGTACTTGTTGATCCACTATCGATCCCGGCATAGTATCCTTTTCCCATGACTTTCTCCTTTTTTGTCTCATCCTGAATCCCAAGGCTTTCTGCAAATGCCTCCAGCCTGGTACTCAACTGTCCACTGCTCTGCAGTGTAAAATCCGACTCAATCTTGAGCAATGGAACATCTGTATGTCCCTTAATATCTGCATATTCAAAACTGTAAAAATCACAGAATTTAACCGTATGATAAATGATTCCTTTCAGGCTTGGATCCTGATACAATACTTTACGACCTGCATGATCCATCATTCGCATACACGGTATCTGGTGAAGCAGTTCTCCTGCATACCATTCCATCAGTGTGTCAAAATCCATTTCCTCTGTCGGTAAATTTTCACCAACAGAACGATTATATACACAGGTCTCATTCACAACAGGAAGAGGCATGGCAGCCTCTGTCATTTGAAATAATTCCTGCCCCATACGTGCGCCCAAAACAGCAAGATGAGGCTTTTGTATTCTCTCTTTCGGCTGAAATGCTTCAAGAAAAACCTTCTTATCAAAAGATTTTTCTTTATATGCCCCATAAGTCTCTGCAAGTTCCTTTAACTGGGCTGCAGTACGCTCCCGACTGCATTCTATATCACAGTGAAGCATATCAATCATATACAAAAAATCCATCTGTCCGCTATCTTTTAGTATATCATAAACACTACGAATTGTATCGCAGCAATTTACAAGTACCAGTTCTTTAATATTTCCCGCCAGTACTTCTTCCAGAACCGATTTGCCAAATCCACAGATATTAGGATGTGCCACCTGCTCTGCCCTGTCAAAACTTTCCGGCATTTCATTCAATATTTCACAGTCTCCACCCAGCGCCCTCAGAAGTTCTACTGGTGTATACTTACATACATAATATGTCTTACTCATGATCAAAATCCCCCAGCATTTCCAGGAAGGCTCCCAATCTGGTCGATGTCTGGCCTTCTCCTCCATGACTACGGTCACAACCATCCCCATCCAGGATCAGCATAGGTATACCAGCTTCCTCAAATCGCTTTTTGGCAATTCTTGAACCGCCAAGGGTATGTTTGCAACCCCAGTGATTAAACCAGACTGCACCGTCTGCGCCTGCCTGTTTCGCATGATGGATACCTGCCTCAATTCGACGTGAGATTGGTCCATTAAGCGCATGATATACCAGTCGCATCGCCATTTCTTCGTATGGGTCTTCAGAATGAACGGACAGATCCGCAACCTGAGACAGTTCACACCCTACGATCTGTGCACTGTCATTCAGAAGGAGCGCTTCTTTCACTGCATCAGACCAAAATGGAATGGTATGCATCCAGTAAATGTGTTTTCCTTTTTTAGGCGGTGCATTCTTTATATCTTTAAGTAATTTCTCTGTATATAACTTTTCTTCTTCCGTACCAAGAAGGATGTTATTGGTCATCCCACTATACAGTGGCGATACCAAATCAGAAGGAATAAAACGATCCGCCCTTGCACTTTGAAATTTTTCGAATTCTTCCAGTGTTTCCCGACCTCTCGCAACTCTCTCAGCCAGCAGATCTTCATCAATTAATCTGCCTGTCGTTTGTTCAAGAAATCTCTTTAAAGCCCTCAGCTGTGCCGCTACATAAGCTACATTTGACGCTGTCTGTCTGGATGGCACATCAATCGAAAAGACCGGCACATGATAAAATTCTGCCAATCTGTGAAAAGTAAGAAGATTTGCATCGCATGCAAGGTTCGTATATACAATGCATTTCGGTTTTGGCAGAAGCCCTTTCTCTGCTGCTCCAATAAACGTTTTGTGATAACTGCAGAGAGTCTCTGAAAGCCCTGAGTCTTCTGCATTCTGAAGAAATGCACGCTCTGCCTGAGATGCAGTCAGATAACAAGAAAAGCTTTCCACATTATATGGATATAATCCTGCCTCCTGTATCAGCTCACATGGAGTGAATACACTTACCAAAACAGAACTTTCCGGATGTTTTAATGGCTGCAGCATGACATTCATCATTAACTTTGCAAGATATTGATCTGATGGATTCATTCGCTTCGATGGTGCCACGGTAAATTTCAGGTTTTCTGCCTCCCAGCCTGTTTTCAGAAGCCAACGTGCTCTTTCCGGGTGCCCCTCACACCATTTTTCCACATAATTTCCAAATGTCTTTATTACGTCCAATTTTGGTCTGACCACCTTTCGATGTCTTTCATCACAGTATATAGCAAAATATTCCGGAATACAAGAAAAAAAGTCTGAAGTTGTTAACAAATTATCATTCTTAAATCCTCACATTTTTCACATTTTTACCAAAACAAAAAGTCCCAAACCCTACAAAAACAAGAGTTTGAGACTTTCTAATCGTGCCGCAGACCGGAATCGAACCGTTTTAAGCAATCACAAATACTGATAGAAAGGGGCTTTGAGGACTTCATCACGGTCTGGGTGTTCAAAAAGTGTTCAAATGTTTCTCATTCACAAGCCGTATTTTTACTTGTAAAATGCTTCAATAGCTTGTGCTAAGAAATCAGCAGTACCTTCACCATATTTCTCATCAGTCATAGACTTAATTCTTTCGTTGCGATAATACTGTGCCTGTGCCATCATAAAACCTTGTTCTTCTTTTATTTGTGAAAACTGCTTCATAAGTAAGCCATATTCTTCAACAACTTCTTGAACTTCCGAAGAATTTACATCACAATTTCTTTTTGCAATTAGTTTTTGCAAAACTGCTTCTATTCGTTTGTTGTAACTGTCAGCTACGTTTTTGCTAATAGGATTGTTGACTACAGATAAATATTTTTCTTTTCCTCCATACCACTCAACAACTTTGGCATAGCCTTTTTGCATTTCTTCTGATGAGACTGCCTCAATATAATGCTTTTTCCATTCTTCAACACTTCCAAACTCTTTGATAGCAAGTTCTTTCATATTGTCGGGCATATGTTCAAGCATAGTTTGAAACATTTCTTTCACTTCTGTTTTACTGAAAATTGCAAAATCCATTTTATTCTCTCCTTTCAGAATATCATCAATGCTGGTAATCAGACGTTCCATACGTTCTTTTTTTGCTACCAACATTTTTCTCTGCATTTGCAAAAGCTGGTTTCTTTCAAGAACCGGGTTATCCATAACAGCTTTGATTTCTTTCAATGGAATATCAAACTCACGGAAAAACAAAATCTGCTGTAATGTTTCCAATGCCTTATCGTCATAAAGCCGGTATCCCGCATCACTTTTTTCTGTTGGCTTTAACAACCCGATTTCATCATAATAGTGAAGCGTGCGAACGCTGATACCTGTTAAATCTGATATTTCTTTTACTGTCCTCATAGCTGCTGACCTCCTGTTCCTGATAAGGTAACTTTAATCTATGACGTTCCGTGAGAGTCAATAGTTTTCAGTTCAATAAATTGATTTTTCATCTCGACAAGCTGGAAGTTATCTATTTCTTTTCACCTAATTTTGTAAAATGCTTATGTAGAAGAAATTCTGTTGGAATAATTGTAAGCATCATAATTCCTAATTGTAAAAACACTAAATAGACAGAAATCATTTCAAAGTTTGTATCATCTTTCATTAAAATCAAAACAAAAATTGATAGTATCGCTAGGATAATTCCTAAAACAAAATTTATGCTCCCCCAACATTTGTGTGCATATTTCCACGTTTCATCATTTATTCTTGACATAGTAGTTCGATACCCCGAAATGCCTTGCCTATCTTTAGGTGGATTATCTTTCCATGTATATCCCAAGAAAGTCATAGATAATGGTACTAACAGTGAACAAAGAAATAAAAATATAAACATTGTAGCGACCTCCTCTCAACTTTCGATTTGTCTGTTTCACATTATACACAGTATAATTCCATTTCACAAAATGTTCAATCAAAAAAGGTATGCAAGATTTTTATATTTTCTTGGCATACCTCTTATTGCAGTATTTCCTTGTTCGTATTTTCGCAAACTAACGTTCCGCAAGGATGCCCAGTGCGACGGTTCCTAACAGGGCGGCGGGTCGACTGGGCAAGTGGTCGGCTGAGAAGCATTTTCTACTCAACGACATATTTAACGTTTGATTCTCTCCGTCCCTCATATTTCTCCTGTGCCAACAGTTTATCAAGAAATTCTGACACTTCTTCCATGTCTTCACTGTCTATCAAATCCAGTTTTATCAATACATCAAGGTCTGTCTGATTCTTCGGTTGTATTGAGATCGGCTGAGATGTATCCACAACCACTTTCAACTGTTTTGTCTTATTTGCTGTTTCAATATCCGTAGTTAATCCCATAACGTGGCTTTTACTCACGCCGAATATCTGTGATAATTTTTCCCATATAGATTCATCTCTCGGCGTTCCGTTTCCATTTTCATAGTTCGTAAGCATACTTTGTGAAATGCCTAATTCTTTTGCAAGTTCCGCAACGGTTATATTCTTTTCTTTCCGCAATTCTTTTATTTTATTCATAGCGAACCTCCTTTATAAGCACATTATATTTCATCAAATTTTCTCTGTCAATCTTTTTATCGGATATTCAGATATTTTCTATTGACATTCTGCAATGCTTGTTTTATCATAAGATTATCTTAATATCTGATAATCAGATATCTATAAGGAGGTGAAACGATGATTAGAGGAAATGACTTTATTTTAAATCCAGACAAACTGCAAGAGGAATTTCAGTTAGTAGAAGTTTCTGACTGGGTAGACTTTTCTACAAAAGAAAAATTAGGATTCTACTATACAGTTCTTCTTCCAAAATTAAAGTTTGAGAAAGTCAAAGTAGGCATTAAAGCTAACACAGCGATTGTTACCAACGAAGAACTTGAACAAAAAGGGCAGATTCCAGTCTCATTTGATGGATTACATACTTGGGCTAGTCTCTATAATGGACGTCTTTCTGTCAAAGCAGAAGCTTCCAATATCAGAAAAGTGGGAATGAAATAATTTCCCTACTATGTCAGCCAGTCAGTGCCGGACAACGTCATAGGTGCTGAACTGGCTGACCTCTATACTTGATATATAAAACAACATCTTCCGAAAACAATCGGAACATTCATTACAAAAATTGGGATATGAGGTGAGATTCGTGAGCAAAACAAAAGAGTGTTTTGCATACAATACGAAAATCATTGAAACTCCTACTACAAAAGAAGTATATATTTACGAAAACCCTATTTTTATTCACTCAAAAGAAAAGGCTGATTTAACAGACACAAATAAACGAAAAAACTTTGATGAAATGTCAGCTCATAAGCAATATGACAGTTTAAAACGCAAGCAGAAGCATTACGAACAGGCTCGTTGGGATATTGCCCGTATTGTTGACTGCAACTTTGATAACAGAACAAAATTTGTAACGCTGACATTTAAAGAAAACATTCAGGAAATCCTGATAACCAACAGAGAATTTAAATATTTTATCCAGCGATTAAATTATTATTTGTACCATACCAAAACCCAGTTATTAAAATACCTTGCAACGTGGGAGAAACAGAAGCGTGGAGCAATCCACTATCATGTTATTTTCTTTGATTTTCCGTATATAGCAAAAGAAAAATTACAGAATTTATGGTCACATGGATTTATTAAAATCAATCGCATTGATGTAGACAGCAAAGAAAACAGAGGTCGTTATCTTAGCAAGTATTTTGGAAAAGACCTTGATTTGAAAGAACATAAGAAAAAAGCCTTTTTTAAATCTCAAAATCTGAAAGTTCCACACGAAACAAAAGTCATGCTGACCGAAGACATTTTACATGACTTACAAAAAGAAAATATCGTCTTTCAGAAAGAATACACAAGGCAAATTTACGATACCAACGCTTTCTTATCTACTGGTTCATGCTTAAAGGACAGCAGTGTTATCTACATCAAAATTAAAAAAGGAAATCCTTGCGTAAAGGGGGAATCTTATGGATAATCCCGTTACGTTTTCAGATATAACATTATTGAATACGTTAGCCACCTGTGCTAACATGACCACAGATGAAGTCTTCAAAGATTTTAAAATTATGGCAAATAAAAAAATCTTGAAGAATCACAAATATGAAATTTATTACTCGGAATCAGAAAAAAGCTGGCGTACTTATTTACCCGATGAAACCAAACCTAACAAACGCCGTCCTGTTAAGAGGAAGAGTAAAGAGAACCTTGAAAAAGAAATCATCAGATTTTATATCGAAAAGCAGAAAGCTGAAAACCGTCAGAATGTCACACTAGAAGAATTATATGCTGAATGGCTTTTGTATAAAAGAGATTATACTTCCGTAAAAGCAAAAACAATTCAAGAATATGTATCTGAATGGAATAGATTTTTCAAAGATACAGAACTTGTTAAAATGAAGATAGGCGAAATCAAACCAATCACGCTTATCCGCTTTTTCAGAGAAGCTACAAAAGACCGACAGTTCACGCACAAGCGAGTCAGTAATGCCCGTTCTGTTTTGAATGGAATCATGAGTTATGCGATCGAAGAAGAAATTATATCACATAATCCTGTCTCTGATGTGAATTTCAAACAGTTTACCTATAAGCCAGTAGAAGTACAAAGTGACAATGTATTTTCCCGTGATGATACGCATAAGTTATTAAATTATCTTCGGTGTATCATAGAGCCATATTCTCTTGCAATACAGTTATCTTTCTATCTGTTTATCCGTGTTGGAGAAACAAAAGCTATCCGTTGGGAAGATATTGACTACAATAACAGGCTTGTATATCTTCACAGACAGGCGACCTGTGAACGTACATTGAATGATGATTTAACATTCTCAAGCCGAAAAGTAAAAGTAGTAAATCAAATGAAAGGAAATACTTCTCATGGATTCCGTAAACAGTTCCTTACAGACGAAGCACTTAAAATTCTTCACAAAGCAAAGGAATTAAATCCAAATGGAATATATGTCTTTGAACCCAACGGCGAGATTATGACAACAGACAGCTTTAATCGCCGTTTGAAGAAATATTGCAAAGAAGCCTGTGTTCCTTATCATTCCAGTCATAAAATCCGCTTTTACAATGCTTCAACAGCTTTTGACGGAAATAATCTTACAACCCTTAGTTATTTAATGGGACATAGTGAGACAGCTACAACATTGCATTACTTGCGGAATGTCAATAAGAGGAAGAATGACAGGCTTGCTTTTCAGAATCTTGGTATTTCATCATAAAGTGTTCAAAGGTGTTCAAACATTTTAAAACAAAAAAATAAGAGAAACGCTGTAAATTCAACGTTTCTCCCATTTTTAACTAATGCCGCAGACCGGAATCGAACCGGTACGGCATCAAAATAACCCTTGATAGAAAGGAGGTTGCGGCCTCTTCATTTAAGCTGTAACCAAAGTGTAACCAAACTCCTATCCCTTCATTTACTTTTTTTACTGAATATGATACTAAAAGTGCCATTTTTACTCTTTTTTTATATTTTTTATTCTTTTTTTATAAATATCCATCAACGTTTAAATTCTTAGATATTTTATTATTATACACAATACCCGAAAAATTACTATCAAAAAAATTCTTCCTTTTCCTTCACATAATGATTATTTATCCATAATTCACTATATCCTCTAGCGACCATATACTTCTGATATTCATATTGCAAATTATTATCTAGTTCCATTCTATTTGGCATATCCACGACCTGATCTGCTAACAACACACAAGACCTAATCTTTCCATGTAATTTAAAAAAGATTTTTATTTCTCTTTCCATCCTTTTGTATCCACAAAAGATAGTATCCGGATATATTATTTCCAATACTTCTTTTAAATCTTTTTCTTGCATTTCTTCCGAAAAATTTCTATATTTCATTTATTTTTCTCCTTATCTCGTTCATATTTATAATCACAAATTCACCGCATCCACCGCCAACATTAATCATTGACAACTTTTCTTGTATATTTTTGTATGAAAAAGGCGAATACACTCTCCGTATCCGCCTATGTACTCTTAAAATCCGAAATATTTTTTTCTTAATTCTTTATTTGCCATCACACTTATTATTCGCTTTATTTCCATTCTTCCTCTATTACATTTTAAATTTTTACTTAACAAACACCATTCTTTATTTCCATATTTTTGATACACACGTCCTATTTCTTTATTTTTTTCTCCAAATTTATCTAACAGATCTAATATCGCCTGATATCTCACTTCATGTGAATTATTCAAAAGTTCATTATAAAATTCCTTGAACAAATAAATTCTTCCATAGAATGAATTTAAATATTCCATTGTATTAAATATATGGTCCACAAATGCATTTTCTGTCTCTTGTTCTTTGCCTTTCAATATCATTTCGTATTCTTTCACCAGCATGTTTAACCATATATCTATCTCTTCCGTAATCTCTACATCTTCTATTTTTTCCCACCAATATAAACGATCCCAATCTGATATATAATAATTTTCTTCTCCACCTAGTTCCGGGGGCGTCGCCCAAAATGTAAAGTATCCATCTTGGCATAAAAAATCCGATGTTGTAACTGGAGCAATTGGTCCTTCAATAAAAATTTTTCTGTAAAGTTCTAATTCTTTACTTGCATATTTTTTCATTTTTTCATCATTGTACACATTGCTTTTTATAGCACTCCATATTTCCCAAAAGTTGTCTCCTGTAAATTCTGTATATAAAAACAGTATAATTCTTGCAGGCAAAAAAAGTGTAAATTTTGCCAACTTTTTCATAACCGGATCCGTAATTGATCTCCGCCGATTACGCGGCATCTGTAACAAACTTAATATTTTTTCTTCTTCATCTTCCAAATCTTTGATAAAAATTTCTTGTATTGCCCTCTGACATAGCCAAATATCATACGCATAACTATTACTCTCTACATTTTTTGGGAGTAAACTTGATGTACCATTAATTATCCACAAAAGATCTGCTAATTCTGTTCCTCCGGCTGCATATCGCAAATTTTTTGGTATAAGTTCAAAAAGTTCCTTCATGCTTATATGCATCTCTTCACATTTTTCATTCTCAATATACCACACCACATTTTCCCATAAATTAAATCTTTTCCTAAAACTATAATTAGTTCCAAGGATCTGATTAATCCATCCGACATATTTTTCTTCCGACACAATATCTCCATTGCACATGGTGAATCCGATATCATTATCTTCCAACTCCGATAACATATACAATGCTATCATCACATCTTTGTATTCTTCATTTCCTACTTTATTAGAATAAATCTGTAAGTCTTTGCAATCCAAACTTGCAGTTTCCCACATATCATCTTCAAAGTAGTTAAAATTCCACAATATTCTATTATTCTGATCTTTTTCCGGCTTAGATAAAACATATAATTCATGATTGTTATTTTTTATTGTTCCTATTTGCATCATGCCGCCTGCATCTAGTATCTTAAGAATATTTTCTTTTATTCTCTTTCTTTTCTCCAACGGATAATCCGCCGCCCCCGAATACCACACATATGTCCCCATTTAAACACCCTCCTTAAAAGCCAAGGATTTCTTTCCGACGTAAATGATTTCGAAGTATTCCAAGATATGCGTTTATCTCTATCATTTCATCTGCGTCTCTAATTTCTCTTATCAACCATATATTTGCTTCTCTTTTTGTTAATTCTGGAAAGTATTTTGTTTCTTTGTCTATTAATTCGATTAATACTATCATTGCACGTTTATATCTGTCATCATTTTTGTGTTTCAGGAATTCTCTAACAAATGCTGTATCCAATACCCGAAAGTCCCATATATCAAAAAAATCTTCCAAAAGCTTTTTCAATACTTTTTCCATTTCCAACTTCTTAATTTCTTTTTCTGTAACTTGTCCATACGCTCTCTTCCATCTCTCAATACTATTTTGCATATTACCGGAAAGCATTAATTCTTTGTCTCCTTTGTATCGCATCAATTCATCTTCATTCTGCTTTCCCAATGCTCTGTAGAATTCTATATCCTCTTCTGCACCCTTTATTGGTGGTACATCATTTTTCGGACTGATTATATCTTCATAGCCTGTTCCCAAATCCAATTTTTCCCACGTTTTCCAGAATTCTTCTCCCGTAATTAAAGAATAGGCCTTTCCAAGCATCGCTGGAAGTAAATATAAAGATCCCGCTGCAACAGTTCCATATAAATTGTCTTCCTCTGCAAATAGTTTCCGTTGTGCATATTTTTTCCCCAGAAGATTTTTCAAGAATTCAAAAACTTTTTCTTTTCCTTCTGTATTTATCAATTCTTCCATAGACTGTCGTATGTTTTCTAAAATATTAAGTGTAAAGCTGTTTCCAAATTCTTTCTTATCTATTCTGCAAAAATTTCTTGGAACGATAGGTTCATTACTTCCCACGCAAAATACTGTAAGAAAATGTTCAACTGCAGACTCTTCTACCTCCGTAGTTCTTGCCATCTCTAAAATTTCTCTTGTTGCTATATTTTCACAACCATTCATATGTAAAGCGTAATACATCTTCCACATTTTATTTCTGTTTGGAAAAGACAGCCGTTTCCCAATCATTTCGTTTATTACCCGTGCATAGTCCACAATGAAGCACGGTATATTATCACAGCACAAATAACACGGTGTTGTCGAATAACTCTCTAATACAACTCGGATTAAATTCATAACAAAATCATATTCCTTATCATGATTACATGGATTTTTTATCGATCCTGCTTTTAAATATAACCTTCCTGCTTCATAACTCGTATTAGTAAACATATTATAGTTAAAATTAATATCTTCGCGTGCATTCCACTTTGGTATTCCTGCCGTTATGCATTGCCGGCCATCAATTTCTATGGTTTCTTTTTCTCTTATTCCACCCAGATATAAAATTTTTTGTATTATACTTTTTACTTCCTTACGTTTCTTCTCTGGGATTGTAACTTTTCCCACCAACTTATATTCTTTTTTCATATGTACCACACCTATTTGATTTGATTTTGAATAATAAGATCCTCTACTTGCACATCTAAAATTTTTGCCAATACTAATAAATTATCCAAACATGGAAGGATTTCTCCTCGTTGCCATCGATAAATTGCCTGTGGCGTATCAAAGCCAAAGATTTTCTGAAGTTCCTTTACTGTAATCCCTTTTTCTTCCCTTAATCTTTTTATGTTTTTTCCTGTCTCTACTGCATTTACTAATGGTGCATCCATATTTAACCTCCTTTTCTTGTACAAGGATTTTAAACTGCAAATATAATTTAACACCTTCTACCTCTATAGTCATTAAACTTGTAGTATACTATATTGCCGTTCTATTTATACCCTTGTAAACCAATAAGTTACAACTTTCTTCTTTTGTATTTACATATATTGTCCCTTACTTTTACATTTCTTGCAAATTTGTGGACAAAATTTTTTATCTCTACACACCTCTTCCATTTTATTTTGTCCACAAAACCAACTTTTTTATAAAATACTACACACTATTAATGTAACAATTTAAATTCAATTTTCAAAAGGAGATTCAAAACAATGCAACAGCAAACCAATTTTTTTACACCCACACAAAAACATTTAATTCAACTCCATGGCTTCACTAATATTACTGATATCATTTATGTTAAACCTTTGTATTCAGTAAGGTCTTTAGTTGTTTACCCTAGTCTCAGGCCTGATTCTGTTGCCATTCCATTATTTCACTCTGCGGAAGGACAACGCTATCTTTCACCCCAATATTACTTATTATTTGCGACATATCATATGTATGATCGACTGTTTATTTATGTAAAACATACAAACAGTTATGTTCCTTCCCGCATTCCGGTTCCAACAATAGCAAAGAATGGCTTTGTACCTATGTCAAATCATAGGCTTCCAAAACTTACATTTGTGGACTCCCCATTGTAACCGTGCTTTGTACCTATGTCAAATCATAGGCTGCCAGATTCTCAAATAACATAGATTTTGGTGAGTGGACTAACAGCCCTCACCTTTTGGCTGCAAAGTCAGCCAGTAGTTTTGCTTCTATTTATAGTATGTCAGATAGGAATATACAAAAAAGAAATACATATTAAGGTTAGTTGACGGTATGATGATAAAAATATATAATTTAGATGTAATCAATCTATTATATTGAATATAAATATATAATTATGTAGAGGAAAAAGAGATGCAAAAGAAAAATTTTTGCCCATATTGCGGAGCAAAATTAAGTAGTGAGGTTCGCTTTTGCCCACAGTGCGGTAAGAAACTGGAAGATGATAGCATAAATAATTCAGAAGAAGTTTCTCAAGAGGAATCGATTGGAGAAAATATTCCAGAGCAGCACTCATCGGAAGAAATAGTTTCGGACAATACTCCGAAAAAGCAGAATGAGGGAAATGAAATTCCAGAAGAATTTCCAGATGGTTTGGATGAAAATCCATCTGGAATTAAGAAATCGAAAACATCCGTGTTTATTAAAATTATTATTGGTATTGTTGTTGCGGGATTGCTTTTCGGACTAGGTTATAAGTTGTTTGATGTGGTAGATAATAAAAAAGCACAAAAGCAGGCAGAAACAAAAAAAGAAGATACGAAGAAAACACCGGAGAAAGAATCAAATAGCAAAGATACGAAGAAAACACCGGAAAAAGAATCAAATAGCAAAAAAATCGGGGATCAGACATTCCATACAAATATAAAAGGAATTGGAGAGGCGGAATTTATTTCTAATACCCCAAATACTAATGAAAGTAAATATGCAGATGCCACATTCGAAATTGAGAAGGATGGAAAGACATATGAAAAGCTTCCGGGATATGAGAAGAACAATATCCGGAAAGACAAGGTTTTTCAAAGTGTAGATGCGGTATCTTTCCAGGATTGTAATAGTGATAATGCGGATGATATTATCATCATCAATTCATATAAAGTAAATAAGAATGTGAAAACAGAATCACGTATTTATATTCAGGGATCGGATCAGAAATTTACTTTGGATAAAGATCTGTCAACAAGGGTTAATGAGAATGGATCACTTGCAACGGTTGCTGATATTGTGGATTACTTAAAACAGGAAGAATCGAACACAGCAGAAATATCTTCTAAATCCGAACAGAAAAATTCTGGACAGGAAGCTTCTTCGGATGAATGGAAACAGGCATATATTAACTGGGTAAATCAAAGACCGGATTGGACCTATGTATTGTTTGATGTAAATGGGGATGATATCCCGGAAATTGCTGCTCATAGCGGAAATATGGCAGATGGCGGCGCAGTGGGAACCTATGCGAACGGAAAAGTACAGGAGATTCCAATAGCCAGAGGTGGACTTATATCTGTGCAGGGACAGAATGTGGTAGATAATTCCGATGGACACGTGGGAAGATATTATGACTGTGTATACAAAATAGATGACGGTAGATGGGTTCAGATAGGAGATGGAGAATATGGAGATAATGGAGACACTACAATGGAAACAGACAAATATGGAAATTCTACTATTAAATTCGTATATACATGGAATGGGGAAAAAGTTTCTGAGGATGAATATTCTGCAAATCTTAAAAAGTTGATTGATGTTGATTTAGCAGATGAGATAGGGTATCAGGAGGTATCTTCATCTGAGATTATTTCACAGATACGGAAATATACAAATGACAATAAAATCATCTTAAAACAAGAAGATGGAAAATAAGAACATTATGATAAGCTGGTCGTGTTTTGACGGTCAGCTTATTTTTTGTCTCTGTCACTATGGTTTTGTACCTATGGTAAATTGGTATATTATTTTCTATAAAAACCCGGCATGTTTATACATGTCGGTTTATTTTGTCCAGAAATAGATCAAATTTATCATTTCTGTCATTCTAATAATAGGACAAAATTGTTCAAATAAAAAAGAAAGGATGTAGAAAGAAATGAGTACAAGAAATACGCTTGGAACAGGGCAAAATAATTCCACTTATATGAATTCAAAAAATAAAGGAATCATCATGCTATTAGTTGCAGCGGTTATTGTAGGAATTATTGGAGGAGTTGCATTGATCACGTACATGAAGCCACAAAAGACTACTGTGTACACATTCAAGGATAACTACAAGGCCGGAACAGAAGTAACATCGGATATGCTGTCAGCAGTACAGTGTGATTCAAAAATTGTAACTGCTGGTAAAAAAACAGATACATCTTCTAGGTTTGTGACAGGTGCAAATTTAAAGGCTGTCTTGAATTCTGGTGATTCGCTCCGCATGGATGTGTCAGAAGGAATGCCTTTGACATTATCAATGCTGTCAGTGAACGGTGGATCTACAGTGGAAATGAATATGGATCCGACCAAAGTAGCAGTTACAGTGCCTGTTACAAATGTAAGTGGTGTGACAAATGATCTGAAAGAAGGGTCCAGAGTCAATATTTATGCAATGGGTGTAGATACTCCGGGAACAACACTTTTATTCCAAAACATGCGTGTAATCAACACACAGAAAGATAATGGAACGCTGAGTAGTGCAACCATCGAAGTAGATGTGGATCAGTCTTTGAGGCTGGTGTATGCAGCAAATTATTCAACGATTTATCTTGGTCTGGTGGACAGTACAGGATATGAAGCAACTGATAATGCGGAGCCAAGTTACGTTCCGGATTCAAATAACGGAGGGAACTAAAAAACTATGAAGAAAATATTACTCATTGACACGAATTTTGGATTTACTGCAGATGTTGAAAGCAGAATGTTGTTAGAAGACAGTGATACATTTGAAATTATTATCAGAAACCAGGCGGACAGAGTAGAAGATGCAATTGAGGCCGAAAAACCGGATGAACTTCTGATTAATGCCAATCTTTTAAGCAGCCATCCGACATGGGATTTTGGAATTCCGGTAAAGACTTATGCCAAAGATGTAGAAGGGGTAGACCAGTCATATAAAAAGAATATTCCGTGTTATGGTGTAATTCAGATGGCAGGAGATCTTTTGAGCGCAATTGAAAGTAATGCAGTTGTATCCGTATCACAGGTAAAAGAAAAAAAAGTTACAGAAAAGCAAAAAAAGGAAGCAACTGTCAAGCCGGAGATACCGGTAAGTACACCAGCGCAGGAGCCTGTGAAAAATGAGAAGCAGTCGAGCCAAGTAAATCCTTCTGATATGAATCGGTTTTTTGCGGAGCATGCAGAAGAATTTATGAAATTTATGATGCAACAGGCCGGTGGAACTCCACCGGTACAGGAACCGGCACAGCCAGAGAAGTCTGTAGAACCAATAGAGCCGGAAGAATTTAAACAGAACGCTTTTCCAGATAAAGATATTAATGAAAAGAAAAATATGGAACCAGCTCAGGATACTGCGCCGGAAACAGGAATGGATATTCGCTCACGTATGGAAGCGGCAAGAAAGCGGGAAGAGGAAGAAAACCGTAGGAATCAGATGGCGGAAAGAAAAGAACAGGATGAAGCGATGCAGCAGGTGGAAGAAGATCTTGGTCATGTGAAAAAACCTGCAAAAGTGATTACTGTTTTTTCTGCGAAGGGCGGTGTCGGTAAAACAACAATAGCTTGTGAACTTGCCACATTCTTATCACTTACAAATCATGGAAAAGGAAAGTTCCGGGTATGTCTTGTAGATTATGATCTTATGTTTGGAGATATTCTCAGTACATTGAATTTCAATCCAAACCAGGCAAATATGATGGATTGGATTGCAGATCTTGACAAAAAACATAAGGCAGGGCAGGAGTGGAACGCTATTTCGTATGATGCCGGACAGATTGAAAGATTTCTCCAGAAAAAAGAGGAAAGCGGGTTATATTCACTGATTGCCCCAATCACCAATTTTGATTACATGAAAATCTCAAATGAGGAAATCGTAAATTTATGTGGTACGATGCTGCGAAACATTGTGGAGAATGGAGATTTTGATTTTGTTATTGTTGATACGGGAAATAACATTGAAGATGCGACCTATGTCTCTTTGGAACGTGCAGATGAAATCTTGTTGATTTTGACACAGAGTATGAATTCTGCAAACTGTAATAACAATTTTCTCAATACAATGAATCACTTAAATTTTGATCTTTCAAAGATACGTATTGTGATTAATAAAGCAAAGCCAGCTAAAGGCGTTGGAATCTCAGTGAATGAGCTGCAGGAGGCTTTAAAGAATCCAGTTACGAATCAGCCGTTTGAATGTTATGCCAAAATCAAGGACAATGACGCTGTGCAGAATGCAGAAAATATAGGAGAACCAATGGTATATAAATCTTCACATGAATTTACGAAAAGTATCGGTGAAGTCGCTCATCATGTAATCGGTGATACGTTTGTTTTAGCAAAACCAAAGAAGAAGAGGTTCAGTTTCTTTAGAAAAAATAAGTAAAGGCGAAAAGCAGAATCCGTAAGGGTTCTGCTTTTTTGTCCAGAAAATGTTCTTAGAAAGCAAATCACACACTCTATTAGAGAGAAAAGTAGAAAAGGAGGACGTAACATGGGAATTATACAGGAAATGCTGACACAGGACCATGAAAAAAAACAGACCATTGATCGAAAAGTCAGCGAACAGCATATTATGCCGACACAGGGAGAACAGCAGAAGGCAAATGATGTAATTCGAATAATATCAGAAAAATATGCAGACAAATTAAAAGACCATTCTATTCAGGAAATTGAAAATGAACTGATTGAGGCTATCCGCGAAGAATGTGAAAGCTTAAATCTTTCCTATGAAGAGCAGAAACGCATTGAAAAGACGGTTATTGTGACCGCTCTTGGACAGGGACCAATTGAAGAATATCTCCGGGATCCAACTGTTACTGAAATTGTTGTACAACGATATGACAATGTGGTGATAGAAAGAAATGGGAAGATTGAAAGTGTAAAAGCAGTTTTTTTCAGTGAAGATCATCTTGTAAATACAATTGAACGTATCGTACAGAGTGCAGACCGGCAGATTAATATTACATATCCGATAGCAGATGCAAAACTTGCAGATGGAAGCCGTGTAAATGCGACTATTCCACCGGTTACGCCGGATGGTGCTACTTTGACTATTCGTAAATTCAATATGAACTGGTTAAAAGGAAAAGACTATATCCGAATGCGTGCGTTAAATAAAGAAATGCTGTATTTTTTGGAACGCTGCGTAAAAGGAAGACAGAGCATTTTCATTAGCGGAGGTACAGGTAGCGGAAAGACTACATTGTTAAATATGCTGTCAGAATTTATCCCGAACGATGAACTGATCATTACGATTGAAGATGTATGTGAACTCCAACTGCGGCAGAAAAATGTTCGAAGAATGGAAGTCAGAGTGTCAAATAACAAGGAAATGATGAAGATTGATCAGCAGGCCCTGGTTAAAGCAGCGTTAAGGCAGAGACCGGATCGGATTATCTTAGGAGAGACCAGAGACGGATCAATCGTGGATCTTGTATCGGCAATGAGTACCGGACATGACGGTTCTATCAGTACGGCTCATGCCAACAGTCCGCGAAATTTATGTGATGTACGTATTCCGATTATGTATTCCATGAATAAGGATTCCGATTTCTCTGAAAGATCAATTGCTATGCAGATTGCAGAAGCAATTAAGATTATCGTCCAAATTTCCCGGATGCCAGACGGATCAAGAAAAATCACTTATATTACGCACGTTGACGGGATAACTCCAGATGGAAAAGTTAATCTGAAAGATATCTTTCGTTATGATTCATCTACTGGAGAATTTATGAAAACAGGATATTACCCGGAAAAAATCATTGAATCCATTAAAAGCAAGGGACTGGATTTTGAAGAAGGGATATTTAGAAAATGTGGTAAAGAAAATAATCCGGAAGAACAGGAGGCAGGATAATGTCATATATTCACATTATTGTATTGTTTGAAATATTCATATTTTTGATTGCACTGTATTTCATTATGAAAATGCATATGAAAAACAGCAGAATATCAAAAGAAAAAGATTTTATTGATATGTATTTGAAGAGTAGAAAAGAATTGATAAAAAAAGCAGGGATTGATTTCTCAATGAAGGCATATCTTTCCATTCTTATAATTGCGCCTCTTGTAATTGGAACAATCATTTATGTTTTAACAGGTAAGGCTGTTTTCTCTGTTCTGGTTGGTTGCTTTGGTCTGCTTATGCCACGTGGGATTATCACAATTATTACATATGATAATCAGAAAAATTTCGAAGAGCGTTATGCAAAATCATTACGACAGTTAAGTGCATCATTGGAGACAGGATCAAGTATCCTAAATGCTGTAACCGAAGTTTCTAATTGTCCATTTTTGCATGAATCAATCCGAAAAAAATATGCAAAATTAAGTTCAGATCTGATGATGGGTATTTCTGTATCTGAGGCATTCAAGCGGTTTGCAGAAGGAACAAATTCTCAGGATGCGGAGGATGTGGCTCTGGCCATAGATGTGCAAAATGCAGTTGGAGGACATGAGGCAGATGTTATCCGTGATATTTCCAATAATATTTATTCAAGAATTATGCTGCGAAGAGAGGTGAAAAACATTTTCACGAATACAAGTCTTATGGTCTGGCTGTTTGATATTCTACCGCCGATTGTAATCATTGGATTTACGTTATTGAACCGTCAGTTTGTAGAAGTATATTTCTCCAGTCCATTATATATGATGATTTTCGCAGCATTTTTATTTATTCCGTTTATCGGTAGTTTTTTCAATCATAGAACAATTCAAAAAATTAAGAAGGGAGCATAGATATGGGAGAAAAATTGTTTGCACCTGTCATGATAGGAATTGCAATATTTTTGTTTATTTTAGCTTTTGCCACAATCCAGTATAACAAGTTGCTGAAAAGAACCAGATATGGTAAGGAGCATCCGGAGGATTGGCTATTTCATGATTTTTATTTGAAAGTTTATAGTGGATTTTGGGGGGCTAAGAATCCTGATGAAGTAGCAGTAAAACTTGGAATCAAAATTGATCAATATTATCAAAGCTGTAAAATTTTAAGAATTACACCCAATACAAAAAAACTTATCGTGCATCATATATACGGTTTGGCGAGTTGGTTTTTGTTTGGAATACTTGCGCTTCTTGTAAACATTGTATTTATTGTTCCCGGAATAGCAGTTTTCATATATTTTCTTATTTATGATCAGAGGAAACTCGATCAAAAAGCGGAAGAGAAAAAAATGCAGATAGAAAATGAATTACCCCGTTTTCTGGATCTTTTAAAACCGGAATTGGAAATTGGTATGCCGATAGAAACAGCAGTCTATATGATTTGCGAAAAATTTGATTCTTTATTATCAGAGGAATTGCTGTTATCCATGCAGGAAATGCGCCTTGGAGTTTCCGGTTGGAATAAAGCTATCGAAAATGTAGCAGCTAAATATGATGTGGAAACATTAAATGATTTTGCAATGGACATTTCAACATCGTATCGGAAAGGAATTCCAGTTGTCCATTCAGTGGAAAGGAAAACACAGGAAATAAGAAAAACACATCTATTAACTGTAAAGGAACGTGCGACTAAGGCAACTAATACCATTTTAATTCCTACAATGCTTTTTCAGTTCCTTCCGATGATGGCCTTCATCATATTTCCGATATTTCAACAGACACTATCTATTTTTTAAAGAAACGAGGATTCAAAATGATTTATTCTTCAATTTGTTTAATTATAATTCTTTTTATTGCAAATATTTGGGATTTAGAATATCACAAGATTCCAAATTGGCTTATCTATATTGGATTTACAATTGGATTTGTTTCTCCATGGACGATGTGTTCTTATAAGGAAAAAATTTTTAGTATTATTTTAATTTTCTTTATTGGAATGTTAAAGCTTATGGGGATGGGAGATATTAAATTATGGACTGTGATGGCAATGTACATAGGTCTGATTAAAAGCTGTTATGTAATGGGATTAGCGGCGTTCCTTTTGATATTGCATCAATTGATTAGAAATAGAAAGGAAACACTTAAAATTTTATCACTTACAGTAAAAGAGATATTTTTTACAAGGAAATTGCATTTTTTTGAGCAGAAAAGTTATCCTTTTTCACCATACATATATACGAGCTTTTTTACTCTTGCAATCTTAGGAGTTATATAAATGCATAGGAATAGTATTTTCTGCTTTAGTCGGGAGGTGAATTTGTGAAAAAAATAAACTGGAAAAAAGCATCCGGGGAAGTTATAGGTTTTTCAATAGCCTTACTTTTTTTAATCGGATTTTTCTCCCAAATTATAGGGACTTGCGTTTATGTCGCTCATAAAGAAGAATTGAACGAAGCAGTTATGCGTATTGGAAGAGGAATTGTGACGGAAGATAGTATGGATAAGGCACAGGAAAAGGCCGAAAAAGCAATGAAAGCTTATATGGGTGACAGAGAGTATATGCCACTTGATGAGATGTCTATATCTGTGGATTACACATCAGGAAGTAAGAAGGAGTGGACGAAGGGAAATTTTATTACGGTGTCAATGGTTGCACATATTAAATCTGGATGTTTTATGGCCCCACATACAACATTGGTTTCAACGAAAGTTATGATTGAACAGTAAAAGAGGGTGAAGTATTTGAAAAAAAAATATAAAGATAAATGGCAGAGTGGAAATGGAACAATGCTGATGGGAATTGTGATTATGTTCTCCATGTTGGTTTTAACATATGGGGCAGTGCAAACGTTTCTTATACAAAATAATGGGTGGAATGCACAGCTTGCATCAGATTCCATTGCAGATGGAACAGCGGTTTATATGGCAACGGATGGAGATGATTATAATGACGCAACCCAAAAAGCCAGTAAATTGCAGAAATTAGTAAAAGATATTACAGGATATGATATCCAAAATGTAACTGTAAACAAAAGTAAATTGGAAGATGATGATGAAGTAGAAGTTAAGCTGAATCTAAAAGACCAATATATCAGAAAAAAGAAAAATGGACAAGATTATTCTATTACACGTACATCGGTTACAAAATTTAATAAAAATGGGATTGCCAGTGGGTCATTACTTGGAATTGCAGAAAGTAAATTAGGAGCACCGTATTATTGGGCAAAACAAGGTCCAGATGAATTTGATTGTTCAGGATTTGTATATTGGTGCTATAAGCAGGCAGGTGCGACAGGTGGGTATAAAAATACATTTGCTCTCATTGCAAAATTTGCTGGTACAAAATACGAAGTAACAGATAAAAATGATTTACAACCGGGAGATATGATTCTCTGTAATGCTGGTAATCATGTCGTCCTTTATTATGGAAATGGCAAGGTAATTGGATGTTCTGGTGGCGGACGTAATACGCTTGGAAATAATCCGAATGCATATGTAAAAATTCAAGATTATGAAAAATCGTATAAGCATAGTACTACGAATATATTTCGTGTTCCAGTTGAAGCATACTAAAGAAGGAGTACGCGCAATATGAATAAAAAATTTTTAAAAAAAGGGAATGGGGAATTTATTGGTTTTACGATCATCGCATTAGTAATTGTAATGTTATTTATTCCCATGTGTGCTATTTTTAAACTTGCCCTGGGATTATATGATGTAAACAAAATGTTGATGGCATCAAGTAGGGCGGCGGCAGTTTGTACGAGCATGGATGATGCTCAAAAACAAGCGGAATTAGTTGCAGAAACTACGTCAGACAATTCAAGTGTAGAACAGATTGAAACAGAAGTTAAATTTGCTGATGGTTTTTCAAAATGGGAGTCCGGAGTAAGTATAGTTGTGACCGTAAAAGCGAAAGTAAAGACAATGGATGCAGTGCTTTCTTCCAGAACCTACAGTAAAAGCATTCCAGTAACAATTGAAAACTTAGATGGGTTAAGTGGTTCAAATTGTCAGGAACAGGTATTTAATTATTTAAAGCAGAATGGCTTTACTGATGAAGCGGCATGCGGAGTTTTGGGAAATATTGAACAGGAAAGCGGATTTGACACAACAAGAATGCAGGGAGATGGTCCGGCTGCCGGATTGTGTCAATGGGAAAATTTTAGAATGAAAAGTGAACGATGGAAAAATTTAGATAATTTTGCAAAAGCAAGAGGAAAAGAATGGACGGATTTATCATGTCAACTTGATTTCATGATATATGAATTATCCGGTGGTGAGTCGGCTGCGGGTATATTAAAGACTATGTATCCAAATGGATTTGAAGGATTAAAAGAAGATACGAATATAAATCAAGCAACCTATAATTTTTGTTTTTCTTTTGAACGGCCTAATAGAGAATTAGCTAATTTGGAAGGAAGATATGCAGCAGCGCATAAATACTATAACCAATTTCATAGATAATTTATGCAGTTCCTTTTCTGACATACTATATATGAACAGAAAAATAGTATTATTAAATAGAAGGGAGATTTTCAACATGCTGAAAAGTAAAGTAAAATCAATGTTTGGTAACTTAAAAACTTATACAAAACAGTACATAGAAGATGAATCGGGGATGGAGATCATTGAGGCAGCAGTACTTTTTGGTATAGCAGTGTTCCTGGCAACTGGGGTTATGATGCTCGCGAACAAAACAGATAATGGAATGAATAATGTTGGCGATAAAATCGACAAAGAATTTGATACAATTATAAATTCAAATAATGATCATTAATTTGTAAAGGTACAACAGCTTCCCTCACGGGGAGCTGTTATCATATGGAGGTATTATGAAGAAAAGAAATTGTAAAATAATCATGTCAATGCTGTGTGCTGCAATGTGTTTGACCTCGAATTCTCTTATGGTGTTTGCTGATACAAATGCAAATATTAATGCCGGGGAAATTATCAATATGAAATCTGATGGAAACCAAGGAATGGAATCTTCTGGTCACACTAATAAAAATACAACTTCTAACAGCGGCAGTTCTTACCATGCAACACAGGCAGAGTTAAATGCAAACAGTGAAAAACAATCAGCTTTGGACGCAATAAAAAAATGGAAGGATCTTGCATCGTCCATGGACGAGACAAAAAACGGGCAAAAGATCGGCTACAATATCAATGGCTGGGATCCAGATATCTTATTAAAAGGATATACAGCGATTAGTAGAGATGATATTCAGAATTTTTTATCACATATTGATAATTTTTCCGGATATCTCGGTCAGGATAATGTAGATGCGTTTTATAACAGCCAGTCTGAAAGCAATGGGACACTTCCAAAAAGGAAGCTGGATGTAAAAACAGATATAAAATCTTTGTCAAAAGATAAAGTTAAAAAAATAAAGAAAGCAATCGCAAAAAATGAAAATCTGTATGCCAGTGAAACTATGCGGTCTCTCGCAACATTAGATGGCACAGGACAAAAATTTTCTTTTGAGCAACAGAGCACACCATATTTCGCAATTAGTGGAACAAGTACTGGAGGAAGAGGATTTTATCAGGGAATCCGAAGTGATCTTTTATGGAAAGGAATGAACGATTCTTACAACTGGACTGGCAGATTCCAGGATTGGCAGAATCGATTTGGAAATACAACAGGAAATTCATCTGGTAATCAAACAGGATCTGGATCCAATACCTCTTCATCAAATCAGATGGAAGACTATGCAGACGTTGTGTATTTGAAAGATTATCATATTTATGAAGTACAGGAGGATCAAATTGATAATGTAGATTATACATCTGATAAGAGAAGATGGAGTGTTTATAAAAAAGGAGAAGAAAACAGTGGAAAGCCAATTCGTACTTCCGAAACAGATAATCCGCAGCACGCCTTCGAATTTAGCAGTGATGAGGCAGGAGACTACGTTGTTGTTGCAGAGCAGGAAGCTACTTATACGGTAAGTATGTATGTGACCTATGATGTTGTAGAGTATCTGGTTGACAGTAAATCACAAAACATTCTATACTATAATGAGAAATTGGTATCCAATGGAAAAGGTGGCATTGTTAAAGTCGATGGCGAGCAGAAAACAGGCTGGGTATCTACTGGAGACAGTTTTAATATCCATGTTAACGACTTAGGAGCCGTGGAAACGAATGGATCGGCAACACAAAGGGTACAGTAAGGGGGAAACAAAGTGAAAAAGAAAATCACAGTAATTGGTGTGATTCTGATTGCTATTTTGCTTGTTGTTGGTGGATATTTATTCCATGCACATAAAGCAGAAGAAAAGCCATTGGAACAGACATCAAAGAAAACAGAAAAGAAACTGGAAAAACCGGATGAAGATCGCGTATTAAAACATGCTGATTTTGAAATCATTGATAATTATAATATTTTTCCAAGCGATAATGACAAAAAGGCTTTGAAAGAAGAGGTTAGTACATTACTTAACAATTTTGCAGATACCTTGTTTAATATTGATAGTTCTACATCAGATTATTCAAATATTTTAACTGCTTATTATGGTACGTCTGAGGATTTTGATTCATCTGACGTAAATCTAACAGCAAATATGTATAAAGAATTCATGGGAATTCATATGCAGTCAAAACTAAAGAGTGTTGAGATTGCTCATATTTTAGTTCGTAATACTCCGGAGGCGAAAGAAATCAGTGTAATAGGTGCTTTCCATATTCATGCAAAAAGTGATAGAATGACTGATAATGATTATGCAATCCCATTTAATTCTGTTATGAGTAAAGAACAAGTGGATGGTTCATACAAACTATTCACGATGTCATACAGTGAGATGTATAAAGAAAAAGGATTTGGATTAGCAAGAATGGACGATGGTTCTTATAATATCGGTATTAAAGGAGATTTGGTAATTTCGTTTGACTTCCAGAATGTAGATGATTTCATTAATCAGACAGAAGCTCCTGCGGGTCATACATTTAAAGAAGAAGATTACGATGAAGTTAATTAAACTTTTAGCGGCAGCCGAAAGGCTGTCGTTTTTCTTTTCTTGTTATGACATTGCAAAAAGTATATAATGATTTTATACAATATATTACATGAAAATATTCATTATAATGGAATTATTTATACATATGCGGAGGAAAACATGGAAACAGATTTTAATTACATAGATTGCATAGAAAAGGTAAAGCAGCATGATGATTCGGCCAGCGAAGCATTATACCGGTTTACTTTTCCAATTGCACAAAAACAGGTTGCTTTATTTGTTCATAACCGGCAGGATCAGGAAGATCTTCTCCAAACCATATTTATCAAAATTTTTGAACAGCTTCATACGCTTAAAGAACCGGAGAAATATCCGGGCTGGGCTAAAATGATCGCAAGAAATACCTGTATGGATTACGGCCGGCATCTTAAATTAGAAAATAACCTGATTCAATGGAAAACTACCGTATCAGATGAGGAAGAAGAAGGCATGGATCAGCTTGCCGTGCCAACATATTCCCGAGAATTTAACCCGGAAGCACACATTGATGCAGAGACTACCAAAGAACTGATCGATCAGATCCTGGATGGGTTATCTGATAAACAGCGGATGGTAATCTTACTATGGATGAAACAGTATAAGGAATCTGAGATTGCAAAAGAACTGGATATGCCGATCGGATCTGTAAGGACGAACTGTAGGCGAGGAAAAGCTGCTATTGAAAAGAAAGTCATTGAACTGGAGAAACAGGGAACAAAACTGTACAGCATGTCTCCAATCGTATTCTTCCTGTGGCTGCTGGATCAATACGATATGTTATATATGCCAACATTCACAGATGCAGTATGTATGCCGTTATATCATAAAATCAAACTGCATATTCATAAACCGGATATCAACAATGAGACAGTTCGGCAAATGCAGAATACAATAAAGGATACAGGCAGTAATACCAGTAATGCTGCTTCATCGTTGAAACAAGCTAGAAAGGCTGTAAGTGTAACAAAAGGTGGTTTAAAGCATGGAATTCTGCATAGTACAGTAACGAAAGCGGTAATTGGAATCGTTATAGCTGGAAGCGTAGGAGGCGCAGCTGTACATTATAATCAACAGAAGCAGGACAATGTACAACAGCAAGAAGCGGTAAAAGAAGAAAATGCTAAAAAAACAGCTGCAAAAGAGGAAAATACAGTTGATTCAAACGATGTAAATCATAACATCTACGGAATTACTCTGGATATGGTATCCGGGACAGATTTAGTAGCATTGAATACGAATATCTGGGACAATTCGGTATCATTGGTGGCGAAGAATGAAAAAGATGATTTATGGATGTATGAGGTTACGGTACAGGATGGTGAGCATGCCGGAGAACATGTTACTGTGATCCGCAAGGGAGAACAGTTATTTATTGGATCTGGAAACATTCCGATTATAGCAGATTATCTGTATGATTATCCAGTATTGGAATTTGCAGATATGGATGGAGATGGCGATCAGGAAATTGTATTTTATATGGCAGATAGTGTAGGAGCACGTTACGTAGACGGGCCATTCAAAAATGATACAAATGGAATTAGTTCAGACACTTTTGAATATGTAGTCGGTCTAGGTGAAAATGCATTATATCCTATCATGTCTTATATATTTACGTTGGATGGCACAGATTTTTCAAAATCAGGAGAGATCAAAGACAACTGGTTTGTAAATTCGAAATTATTTGATGCGTCAATTTACAGAAATGATCTATTGGGAAGCAAATTGTCACATGAATTAACCAAGGATGAGATACACAAGGAAGAATCTGAGAACAAATATATATTTTCATTGGGGGGACAGGAATTTACTGTAAATTATAAATCAGAAGATAGCCTTAGTATAGGAGGAGAACCTTCACGTAATATCAAACACTGGAACAAATATTTGGGAGAAGGACATGGAAATTACCAATTAAAATATAAAAATGGAAAATGCCATTTAACTTTCCCATTTGCACTGTATAATAATTTTTATCTTTTTTATACGCCGGTATATGTAGGAGAAGGAGAATGTAATCTTACTTATCATGAACAAAATAATAAGAATTCGTCTGGTTATATGGAATATGGAGATATCAAGATCAAACAAACCGGACCTACGAAACGCGATAAAAGAGAAGAGTAAGAACTGGAACTGAATTTCATGACGTTGTTAAGAAACGATGTGGTAGAATTTCAATCAAGTAAATAAATTGGTAATGGAGGTTCTGATGAATAAAAATGAAAACTATTTGGAGCAGATACTCAAACAAATACTTTTTACCGCTGTTCTTGTTATTGCAATCTTATATGCGCCAATAGGACATTTTGAGAAAAAAACGGTTTCGAAAGCGTATGACACGCCAAAATATGAAACAATTTGTTCTTTCCCAGACGGCCATATATATTACAACGAAGAGAAGGCTATCTCTCACAGCAAATATTCCGGATTGGGGTATCATAAAAAAATTGTAAGAAATGGAACGGAACATCATGCTGCTGTTAAGAAAACAGTATGGGTTTGGGGATGGTGAAAAAAATAAATATTTGAATAGTTTTAAGGCTCTCGCCCGTCTTTCTAAGTAAGAGAACAGAAGGGAGAGAGCTTTTATGTGTGAAAAGAAGAAAATATATTATATTTACATCAAAAACTCACGTTCAAAGGATCCGCC
>ENA-OPWR01000565-OPWR01000565.1-human-gut-metagenome-genome-assembly--contig:-NODE-565-length-32990-cov-1.787217_pt1 | contig 32990 bp, 29 predicted proteins | sample MGYA00241507_ERZ502006 | MGnify/ENA primary metagenome ERZ502006 (study PRJEB25962, sample SAMEA2043041) | human gut metagenome | biome: human gut; feature: human-associated habitat; material: faeces...
TAATGGGAGGAATGAAAAATTTTTTTGAGTATAGGAAGAGCTATTCACATAAAAAAGTAGAATTGTACAAGATAATGTATTTTATAAGAGATAACAGAAAAGTAACAGTGGTTACTTCAGAGGAAAAAGATGCATTTTATGAATCACTGGAAAAGGTGTATGAAAGAGTAAAACAATATGATTTCTTATTTATACACAAATCATATCTAATAAATTACAGATACATTGAAACTATTAGATATGACAGTGTTACAATGACAGATGGGACAGAGTTCTCGATAAGTCAATCTAGGAGAAAAGAAATAAGGAAAAGGTATATGGAAATAATGTCAAGTCAAATATGAAAAAATGAGCCAAAGAAAATGGGAGTAATGGTAAGAGCAGACATTAAAGAATATAAAAAATTCTTATAATGGAGAATTGAATTATAAAAATGGCAGGATAATTACAAAGAAACAGGATAAGGGTATGCGTGGTATCGGTTTAAGGAGTGTGAAGGCAACAGTAGAAAAGCATACTGAGACAGTGGATATAGAGCACAATGATACGGATTTTTTTGTGAAAATAATGATGTACCTTTAAATTTCGACAAAAGCACTACTATTTTGTACATAAGTCGAAAAATGTGAAAATTTTGTGTTAATATATATCTGCTGAAAGAAAAAAGTGGAAAGGAGAAGAAGTTTATGAGAGAAAAGGTAAAGTTTATCGAGGAAGTAATAGCAAGGGCGACTTTATCAGAGGCAAAACATGATGTTAAATATGCGTGTCAGATATTCTTTTATCAGCCTAAAGTATTTGAGAAAGCTAAGAAATTGAGAAAATTTTAAGTATAAAAGAGATTTCTGAAATAATAATTGATAGATTAATATCAGATAAGATAATTGAACGAGAAGATGCAGAAATGTACACCTATGGTCTGCAACAGGTGTGTATGAATTTAGTCAATACAATAGTGTTAATGATTATGGGAATTTATATGCAGATGTTATTTGAAACTGTTATATTTGTGATTAGTTTTAAGGCATTTCGTAAATATGCAGGAGGTTATCATTCAAAAACACGGTTAGGATGTTTTGCTTTGACAAATGCAGTAGTTCTGGTAGTACTTTCAGTAATGAAATATTTAAGAGTAAATATAAGCATTTATTTAGGACTATATTTAATGTCAGTTTTGATTATTTTTATGTTTGCACCGGTTGAAACAGAAAATAAAAAACTTGACAGCATTGAAAGAGTTATTTGCACAAAAAGAGCAATAATTGTTTTGATAGTGCAGTCAATAATAGTTGGTGTGTTATTAATTTTTAAGTGGTATGTAATATCGAAGTGTATTATACTTGGCGGGATTGCTCTTTGTTGTTCAATGATTTTTGGAATGTTAAATACATATTTAAATTAGAAAACAGAGATATGGAGGTTGATTATATGAATTTAAAACAAGGGATTTATTTAGGGATTTGCTGTGCAGTTATTACTGCATCATCAATAGGAGCACAAAAACTTGGAGCAATGGCATCTGGAAAAGGTAACAGTGTAAAAGCACAGAGTTATAGTGGAATGATAAAAAGACATAAGGCTAACACATGGCTTGATAAGGCGTATAGAGACACAACTAACAAGGGAGTACCATTTAGAGTGAAATTAGAAAATTCTACAGAGGGAGAAGCAGAAGGGAAGTATAATAGAAATACATATACGACTTTTTGGATAGAAGACTCTTCAGAGAAAAATTTAAGTCCAGTAAGAAAAGTTTTGGAAAAAGACGGATATTATGCACAGGATACTTTTGATAATGCAGGTAAAAAGACAGTTTATCTTACAGCGGAGGATAATGAAGATACTGATCATATTTATAAAATATCAGGTGAATGGAAAGAAGAATAAAATATCAGTAAAAATTTGCGAATACTGATGCAATCAACCGAGCAGCAGTTTTGAATTGTTTATAACACTGTTGTTAGGTTATAGGTAAAATAAGAAATGATTTTTTGTAAATACCTGACTATTTATTATATATGGAGGAAATATAAAAGTGTTAAAGAAAGAGATAATAGGAATTTTGAAAGATAAGCGTACATTTTTGATTATTTTGCTTGTTTTAATAATACCAATAATTGACTTGTCTGTAGAATATAAACAAATGAATGTTGCATATGCAAGAAAACATGAAAAAGAAATAATTGCCAGAGATTTAATGATGAAAAAAGAATGTGAAAAAGACGGTTCGCATTATGTTATTGAGTGGATAAGTCATCCTGCTAATGCATCATTTTTGGCGAGTAATTCAAAAGGACATACTTCACAAGTAATGTTGTTGTGGCTGCTTCCATTTTTTGTGTTGAATATGGTAAGTGACAGATATATTTCAGAAAAAAGGCGAGGATATATAAATGTAATGTTATCACGAGAGTCGAAAACAAAATATTATCTGACAAAATATTTCGTTGCTTTTTTGGTTCCATTTGTTGTGATTGTAGTTAGTCTGTTAGTGAATTTTATTTTAGCACAAATTGCATTTAGAAGAGGATATAGCTTTTTGGGGCTTGAGGACTTATTTACAATCAAGTATGGAAAATGGCTTTATTTAGAAGGAAAATATCCAAATCTTATATACCTTTTATATATCTTTGTAACATCATGCCTTGCGGGAATGTGTGGACTGATAACGCAGTCATTAGCATTTATAAGCAAAAGATACACTATCACATATGTTTTGGGATTTTTTATATGGATGTGGCTTCAGACAACACCGTATAATCTTACATATGCCACACAGCCGTTTATAGAGTATGGTTTTGAGGATTTTATTAAATCAGTAATGCTTTATGTCGGTGTAGGTTTGGGAATAAGTTTAATTACATTTATATTTAAGGTGAGACAGGATGAATTATAAAAGTGTTGCGTATGGATATCTGGGTGTATTGATGGTATTTGCGGGATTTTGGTATGAACAGGAAAACTATCTGATACATACAGAGAAAAAAGAAGAATTATTTAAGATGATAGTCGGAACTCAGGGCGGTTATGGACATTATGTGTATATTGCATTTATATACATGGCATTATTTCTGATGTTTGTTTTTAAAGAGGTTGATCCTTTTTTGACATCATCGGTATCACGGATAGGTCGGCGAGCCGCTATGAAAAGATGTTTTTTAAATATGCTTGCATTAAGTGCAGGTTTTACATTTATATATGTTTTGGTACAGCTTGTCGGAGTAAGTGTTTTTGTAGATATGGATATTCTTATAAGTAAGCATTTTTATCAGAACATGATATTTTATTATATCGCGGTATTTATTATTTTTAGCTTTGGGGGAGTCTGTTATCTGTTGTTTTATGTTATCACAAGGTTAAAGATAGTATCATTGTTAATGGCGGTGGCTGTCAATCTGTATATGGTTAATTATCTTAAGATTGACAATCTGTATTTTGGATTAACGGTGATAGATACAATGTCACTTGGAGGAAGCGTACAAGCTGTGATATGGTTCTTAAAAAGGGTGAGAGATATTGCGATAACAACAGGTATATATATGCTTGCAGATGTCGTTTATGAAAAGAGGGATATTGTCTGAAAGTATGCGGATATGAGAAAAGAAAAAACTAAAGTATAAAAAACAGATGGGAACGGTGGTAAGGATGAAGCTTTTATGCGAGAAGAAATTCTGGTGTGTTATAGGGATATTTTTTTATGTATCGTATGTATTCAGAATAAATGAAGAATATTGTTATGAGAATGTATTTGCCGGAGTGAAATTTAATGGGGATGTCATATTTTATGCAGGAATTTTGCTGTTATTCGGTCTTGTGCTTTTTTATTTGTTTATGGACACGGAAAAATACATAAACGGGTATGGTGTATTGTATGTGACAAGACACAGAAAAAGAAGCCGTGTTGCGGTAAATATCATATTAAATCAGATAAAAGGAATATCGCAGATGATATTTTTTGTATTGTTGATATATTTCATGTGTGCCGGAATTTTTGGGATGAAAGCTGTAAAGACGGATATAACACAATTTATATATTATGTTGTGATTTTTTATCTGGTATGTTTAAACCTGTCGCTGTGGGAAGCAATATTTGAAATCATATTTGATGCAAGAATTGCAATTGTAATCGAAATGGTGATTTTGATGTTACATATATTTGCCGGAGAAATGATATATGCATATGAAAAAAGCAGGTATCTTTATCTTTTGTGTTATACCAATATAGCAATGACGATAAGGAATGAAATGATAAATCTTCCTAAGTTCATGGTCATAACAGTGCTTGTATTGTATGCTTTGATAAAGGCAGTTCTGATAGTGGCAGTTTACGGTAAAAAAGATATCATACAGGAAAACAGTTAAGCAGATGAAAGAGAGGGAAAGCAGATGGTAGTCGATGTAAGAAATTATACAAAAAAATTAAAGGGCAGAAATGTTCTTGATGGTGTTTCATATAAGTTTGAAGGTGGTAATATATATGGTCTTTATGGCAGGAACGGTTCAGGAAAGACAATGCTCATGCGTGCTATAGCAGGACTTATATTTCCTACAGAGGGCAGTGTGGTGATAGATGGTAAGGTATTACATAAAGAAATAAGTTTTCCAAATGATATGGGAGTAATAATAGAAAATATGGAGCTTATGCCTCAATATGATGCCTTCGATAATCTGAAAATCTTATCAAAGGTAAGAAAGACGGCAACGGACGAAGATATAAACGAGGCACTTGAAAAAGTAGGACTTCATGATGTCAGAAAGAAGAAAGTGAAAACATATTCATTAGGAATGAAACAAAAACTTGCCATAGCACAGGCAATATTTGAGCATCCAAAACTTTTACTTCTTGATGAGCCGACAAATGCACTGGATGAAGAAAGTATAGGGGATGTAAGAAAACTGTTATTGGAGTTAAAAGAAAAAGGAGTATTGATTATAATAGCGAGCCATAACAAAGAAGACATTGAACTTCTGTCAGATGTAAAAATACATATGGTTGATGGATGTATAAAAGATGAAAAAAGGTAAAATTTGATAATTAAATAATAAACATTGATGGTTTAGTGCCGGGGCAGCAGGCTTTTAATAGGTTTGCTGTCCTTTTTGATTATCTTAAAGTAGTATTATTTTTTAAAGGCATCAATTCAGAAGTAAGGATTCCATTATCATTTTTGCTACTGGTTGTGCTATTGTTTATAATAATCACTTTTATGGAATTTGAAGTATTTATACATGAACGAATAGTTGATGGTATAAAGATATTGTTTACAATATTTTATCTAATTGTAGTATTTCTCGTTATTTACCTGTATGACATTCTTTCAAAAAATTATACACAAAAATTAAAAGAAGAAGTAATAAAAAGAGAAAAAACTATTATGCAAAACAGGCTGAGCTGTTGGAGCAGAGAAGCCAATAGGTATATCAATATTAGTAGCGGCTCATATACAGTCAAGGGAGTATGAAATAGGTATAAAAATGGCTGTAGGTTATAGTGATAGAAAGATTATGTCAATGTTTTTGGGAGAATTTATTACTATAGCTGTTCTCTCTTTTTTGACGGCATATGGCGGAGCAAGATTTATGTTGGGGAATGGTTATGATAATGGAATTTATTCAGGAGATTATGTATCGCTTCAAATTGCAGCTTTTGGGGGGATTGTTCTTTTTATTGTCTTTATACCGTCTTTGATCGTTATGACAGTAAAAGCAAGCAGATTGCAGCCGAAAGATTTGATTGGAGGAAGAGAATAATGGTAGTTGCAGAATTAAAAAATATAGGTAAAATTTATGGAAAAGGCGAGGCGTCAACAGAAGCATTAAGGGGAATAGAATTAAAAATAGAGAAAGGTGATTTTTGGTTGTCGGAAACTCCCGACGTGCCGAGCAAAGGATGGGATGCCGTATTGCCGCGTATTTGCAGTTGGGGACACTTCAAATGCAAAGATACCGGCTTCGAATTCCTTTTCTTCAACCTGCACATGGACCATATCGGCAAGAAAGCACGCGTGGAAAGTGCGTTCCTCGTACAGGACAAGATGAAAGAACTTGGCAAAGGCAAAGAGCTTCCGGCTATCCTGACGGGAGACTTCAATGTCGACCAGACCCACCAGTCTTATGATGCTTTTGTGAGCAAAGGGGTGTTGTGCGACTCTTACGAGAAGGCCGGCTTCCGCTATGCTATCAACGGCACGTTCAACAACTTCGACCCGAACAGCTTTACGGAAAGCCGTATCGACCATATATTCGTTTCTCCGTCTTTCCAAGTGAAAAGATATGGTGTGCTGACTGATACTTACCGCAGCATCGTAGGCAAGGGAGAAAAGAAGCAGGCGAACGATTGCCCGGAAGAAATCGACATCAAGACTTATCAGGCGCGCACTCCTTCAGACCATTTCCCCGTAAAGGTGGAACTGGAGTTCGACCAGCGTCAGCAGAAATAATCTTTGTATCTAGTTATAACCTGAAAGTTTCACCACACAACCCGATATTCCTATGAGAAATATATGTTTTGTAGCCTGTATGTTATTTTGCCTTACCTCCGCAGTGGGAAAGACACCGGGAAATACCCGTTATCTTTCTATTGCCGACTCAATTCTATCTAATGTATTGAATCTCTATCAGACGAATGACGGACTACTAACAGAAACGTATCCTGTCAATCCCGACCAAAAAATTACTTATCTGGCGGGCGGAACGCAGCAGAACGGAACGCTGAAGGCTTCTTTTCTATGGCCGTATTCCGGGATGATGTCGGGTTGTGTGGCTTTATACAAAGCGACCGGAAACAAGAAGTACAAAAAGATTCTCGAGAAAAGAATTCTACCGGGAATGGAGCAGTATTGGGATAACAGTCGCTTGCCGGCCTGTTATCAGTCATACCCCACCAAGTACGGGCAGCACGGACGTTATTATGACGATAACATCTGGATTGCACTGGATTACTGCGATTATTACCAACTGACTCACAAACCTGCATCTTTGGAAAAAGCCGTTGCATTGTATCAATATATCTACAGTGGATGGAGCGATGAGATAGGCGGTGGCATCTTTTGGTGTGAACAGCAGAAGGAAGCGAAGCATACTTGTTCCAATGCACCGTCTACTGTGCTCGGTGTCAAGTTGTACCGGCTGACGAAGGATGCCAAATACCTCGAAAAAGCAAAAGAGACGTATGCCTGGACGAAAAAGCATCTGTGCGACCCTACCGACCATCTTTACTGGGATAACATCAACCTAAAAGGGAAAGTTTCCAAAGAGAAGTACGCCTACAACAGTGGACAGATGATTCAGGCAGGTGTATTGCTCTATGAGGAAACGGGAGATGAGCAGTATTTGCGCGATGCACAGCAAACAGCCGCAGGAACAGATGCCCTTTTCCGCACAAAAGCCGATAAGAAAGACCCGACTGTCAAAGTGCATAAAGACATGGCCTGGTTTAACGTGATCTTATTCAGAGGACTGAAAGCTCTGTATAAGATTGACAAGAATCCGACGTATGTCGATGCGATGGTGGAAAATGCGCTTCACGCCTGGGAAAACTACCGGGATGAAAACAGATTATTAGGCAGGGATTGGTCGGGACATAACAAGGAGCAGTATAAATGGCTGCTCGACAATGCCTGTCTTATTGAATTCTTTGCAGAGATTTAACACTTCTTCTCCGCAACACTTTCATAATCAATACTAATCAACAAAAAAAAGACTATTACCATGAATATAACTAAAGCCTTTTGTTTGTCCATAGCACTCTTTGGTGCTAGCAATATGCAGGCTATAACGAACAGTGATTTTGTCATCCAACAAGATAATACCAAAATCAACAACTATCAGACGAACCGTCCGGAAGCATCGAAACGTCTGTTTGTCTCTCAAGCTGTGGAACAACAGATTGCGCATATCAAGCAACTGCTGACGAATGCCCGCTTGGCATGGATGTTCGAAAACTGTTTCCCGAACACACTGGATACTACTGTTCATTTTGACGGTAAAGATGATACGTTTGTTTATACAGGCGACATCCACGCCATGTGGTTGCGCGATTCGGGTGCACAAGTATGGCCTTACGTGCAACTCGCCAACAAGGACGCGGAACTGAAAAAGATGCTGGCCAGCGTTATCAAACGTCAGTTCAAGTGTATCAATATCGACCCGTATGCCAATGCTTTCAACATGAATTCCGAAGGCGGCGAATGGATGAGCGACCTTACGGACATGAAGCCCGAACTGCACGAACGTAAATGGGAAATCGACTCGCTCTGTTATCCTATCCGTCTTGCTTATCATTACTGGAAGACGACGGGAGATGCCAGTATATTCTCCGACGAATGGCTTACAGCCATCGCGAAGGTTCTGAAAACGTTTAAGGAACAGCAACGAAAAGAAGATCCGAAAGGTCCTTATCGTTTCCAACGTAAAACGGAACGTGCACTCGATACGATGACCAACGACGGCTGGGGTAATCCTGTAAAGCCGGTCGGACTGATTGCTTCTGCTTTCCGTCCTTCGGATGATGCTACAACTTTCCAGTTCCTCGTTCCGTCCAACTTCTTTGCTGTAACTTCATTGCGCAAAGCTGCCGAAATTCTGAATACGGTCAACAAGAAACCTGATTTAGCTAAAGAATGTACTACACTGTCTAACGAAGTGGAAGCAGCCCTGAAACAGTATGCGGTTTACAATCATCCGAAATATGGCAAAATCTATGCTTTCGAAGTGGACGGTTTCGGCAATCAACTGTTAATGGATGATGCCAATGTGCCGAGTCTCATTGCCCTGCCTTATCTTGGGGATGTGAAAGTGAACGATCCTATTTATCAGAATACCCGTAAGTTTGTATGGAGCGAAGATAATCCTTACTTCTTCAAAGGTACTGCCGGCGAAGGAATTGGCGGTCCGCACATCGGATATGATATGATTTGGCCCATGAGTATTATGATGAAAGCATTCACCAGTCAAAACGACGCAGAAATCAAGACCTGCATCAAAATGCTGATGGATACGGATGCCGGAACAGGGTTCATGCATGAATCTTTCCACAAGAACGACCCGAAGAACTTTACTCGTTCCTGGTTTGCATGGCAAAATACGCTGTTTGGAGAACTAATCCTAAAACTCGTGAATGAAGGCAAGGTAGACTTACTAAATAGTATTCAATAGTCTCCTATTATGTTTTTATTGTATTCCTGCTTATGAGATAACTGTTTCTAACCTTGAAGCTTACGCTTCCAAAGTAGTTTCAAGGTTGAAGAACTTTAGTTTCAGGCCTTTGAAACCATAGTTTCAAGTAAGTGAAACTAGAGTTTCTCACCGATGAAACTAAAGTTTCCCACTGACGAAACAGAAGTTTCAAGCAATAGAACTTTTAGTTTCAAGTACTGAAACTCTCTCTTCTGTAATAGTCTGATAATCCTTGAATACCGCTCCGGATAGAGAAATAAGTACCCACATAGCAGAGAAACAATAAAATCCTTGCTTTCAACAAAGTGACAGCAAAGTTGTCGTCACCTTGCCGTCACATCATGCTGTCACACTGCAGTATATTTATAATCAATCATTTATGCCCAATCAGGTGACAGATGACAGCATTTTATTTATTTTCCAATTTATATGTAGGGAGTATATGACTCCTAAAAAATAAATGACCCATATAATATGAACAATATGAAATCAACTTTTTTATTCCTACTTACTACAACCATGATGACCTGTACTGCCTACGGACAGTCTTCCAATCATAAAGAGAACAAATTACCCGATTGGGCTTTCGGTGGTTTTGAACGTCCAAAGAATGTCAATCCGGTAATATCTCCTATAGAAAACACCAAGTTTTACTGTCCATTGACCAAAGATTCTATTGCGTGGGAATCGAACGATACATTCAATCCGGCTGCTACACTCTACAATGATGAGATTGTCGTGTTATACCGTGCAGAGGATAAATCAGGTGTCGGTATCGGACACCGGACTTCCCGCCTCGGTTATGCCACTTCTACCGACGGCACACATTTCCAACGGGAAAAGACTCCTGTATTCTATCCGGATAATGATTCACAAAAAGAGTTGGAATGGCCCGGCGGCTGCGAAGACCCACGAATTGCCGTAACCGATGACGGATTATATGTAATGATGTACACCCAATGGAATCGCCATGTACCTCGCCTGGCAGTAGCGACCTCCCGCAACCTAAAAGACTGGACAAAACACGGTCCTGCTTTTGCCAAAGCATTTGATGGAAAGTTCTTCAACCTGGGTTGTAAGTCCGGCTCTATCCTGACCGAAGTTGTTAAAGGGAAACAGGTTATCAAGAAAGTCAACGGGAAATACTTTATGTACTGGGGAGAGGAGCATGTATTCGCAGCTACTTCCGATGACTTAATCCACTGGACACCGATTGTCAACATTGACGGCTCCCTAAAAAAGCTGTTTTCTCCCCGTGACGGCTACTTCGACAGCCATCTCACCGAATGTGGGCCTCCAGCTATCTACACTCCGAAAGGAATTGTCCTTCTTTATAATGGTAAGAACCATTCAGGAAGAGGTGACAAACGCTATACCGCCAATGTCTATGCTGCCGGACAAGCACTCTTCGACGCCAATGATCCTACCCGCTTTATCACCCGTCTCGATGAACCGTTCTTCCGTCCGATGGATAGCTTTGAAAAGAGTGGGCAATATGTGGATGGAACCGTATTTATAGAAGGAATGGTCTACTTCAAAAACAAATGGTATTTGTATTATGGTTGTGCTGACTCCAAAGTAGGAGTAGCCGTTTATGATCCGAAACGACCGGCAAAAGCTGATCCGCTTCCATAGTTATAAAAATAGTCTTGATTACATTCTTTTTTAAAGGAAAGATGTAATCAGGACTAACTTATTTCTTAAAACTATATTCCCCAAAACGGCTGAAAACAGTAAGTTCTTGTTAAGGATTTGCTTTTCAGCCGTTTCTAGTATAAAATAAAGCTTTCCGAAGCAGAATTAAATGCTACAATCGGAAAGCCTTATAATACCTATTGAAAACTGAATTGAATATTGAGAACCAGCTTTATTCTTTCATTGTCGGAGGCTTCTTCCTCCTTTCAACAATTAGCTGTCTTTTATAAGTAAGCCATCTTTATCCATTTATCTTATTCAAAACAACCGGTCTGTTTGCCGGAGCCTTACCAAAATTCTTATTAGGCTTTTTCCCCATTACAAACTTCAATGTGCTGCCATTTATTATATCCTGATAAGTGATATAACTCTTATCATAAGGTTGTCCGTTCAGCTTCACGGATTGGATATAAATATTCTCCGCAGAGACCTCGGGAGCCAAAACCGTAAAGATCTTGCCATTGCCTACATGCATCTTCACCTCCGGGAACAACGGGGAACCGATCTCATATTGGCCGCTGATCGGATCAACCGGATAGAATCCCATGGCGCTGAACACAAACCAAGCGGACATCTGCCCACAGTCCTCATTACCGCAAATACCGTCCGGAGCATTCAGATACAAGTCATGTAATACCTGAGCCACGTATTTCTGGGTCTTCCAAGGCTGGCCGACCTTATTATATAAGTAGATCACATGATGGCTCGGCTCATTTCCATGCGCATATTGACCAATCATGCCTGTACTAAAGATAGGCAATTCCTCATCCGATTTGGGGACATAGGTAAACATACTATCCAATTTCTCGGCGAAACGTTCCTTACTTCCTACCAATCCGATCAAACCGTCCAGATCTTGCGGCACGGACCAGAAATATTGCCAACCATTGCTCTCGCAAATATCTTCCGTATAATCATCGGGGCTGAAATTAGCGGCAAAGTTTCCTTTCTCATCACGAGGCTGCATAAAGGAAGTTGCCGGATTGTACACATTATGATAATTCTGTGAACGTTTAAAGAATTCGTCGGCGATCTCTTTCTTACCCATCTTCTCAGCCATCTTAGCGATGCAATAATCATCGTAGGCATACTCCAAGGTCTTCGATAAAGACCAGTTCTCCCATTTTTTCGGATCGCTATAAGCCGGTACGTAGCCCAACTTCTTATAATCGCCGATACCCCGATAGTCATCCCGGTTGGCTGTCGCTATACAAGCCTCCAGCGCTTTCTCGGCATTGAAATCACCGATACCTTTCAGATAAGCGTCTACGATAACGGGCACCGCATGATAACCGATCATCATATTCGTTTCCCAGCCATAAAGGTTCCATAAAGGCAAAGCCCCGTTCTGCTCATAGAACTTCAAGAAACCCTTGATCATATCATTCGCCCGTTCCGGCTCCGTATACGTAAACAACGGATGGGAGGCACGGTAGGTATCCCATAAAGAGAAAGTAGAGTAATTCGTCCATCCGTCCGCTTTATGGATTTGCTGATCCGGGCCGTAATAAGAACCATCCACGTCGCTATAGATCGTCGGGGCGATCATGGAATGATACAAGGCCGTATAGAATTTCACCATATCGTCTGTATTCCGGCTCTTCACCTCAATCTTGGAAAGCTGTCGGTTCCAATTCGCGCTAGCCTGCGCTTGATAGTAATCGAAATCATCCTTCGGGGCTTCCGCACGCAAATTCTTTCCCGCTCCCTCCATGCTGACGCCAGAGATTCCGGTCGTGACAAGGATTTCCTCATCCTTCTTCGTATTGAAATCGAAACGGGCCACATAGGCCGTACCGATCCAACCTTTTTCCTTGGTCACGATAGAAGTCGTATCCATATGACAAGCCACGAAAGGCTTAGAGAAACGGGTCTCGAAATAAACATGCTGCAAGGGAGACCAGCCTTGGGATAGGCGGTATCCACGAATCGTCGTAGAGTCTACCACCTCGATCTTGGAATCCAAGGTAAAGTCCCAATTCATCGCCTTCTTCAAGTTCAAGAATACCGAAGCCTCGGCCTCCGGGAAGGTATACCGCTGGATACCGCAACGCTCGGTAGCCGTAAGCTCCACGTTAATGTTATAATCCTTCAGCAATACCCGGTAATATCCTGCGGAAGCCGCCTCGTCATTATGCGAGAACGTGGAATAGATTCCTAACGGCGCCGGGGCCTCTTTATAAGGACGGGTCACGGGCATAAAAGAGATATCGTATAAATCGCCTGCCCCCGTACCGGAAAGGTGCGTATGGCTAAAGCCGGCGATCGTCGTATCCGGATAGAAATACCCCGAGATGCGATCCCAACCCGGCAAACCGTTATCCGGGCTCAATTGTACCATACCAAAAGGAACTTGGGCTCCCGGGTAGGTATTGCCGGTAAAATCCGTACCGATCATGGGGTTCACATACTGCGAGTAATCCGCCTCCTGTTTCTTTTCAGGCGTGCAGGCCACGAGTGCCAGCAAAGAGACCGCCAATATAGACATGTGCTTCATGTTATGCAATTCGTTTTGAGTTTGAGCAAACATACATAAATTATTTCGAAAGAGAAACAGTTTACGGGGAAAACTTTCTATTTTCATCGGGGTGAAAATCTTTTTTCATTATGATGAGAATCTATTTTCATCAAGGAGAAAATCTTTTTTCATCAAGACGAGAATTCGGTGGAATCCTTTAACTTTGTACAAAAACTACGATAACATGGAAGATAAAACATCGACACTTCGTTTGATCTATCCCCAATGGCAAGGTGGGATCGTGAATCATTGGATGCCCGACCTTCCTGCGGACGACGCTTCCAGAGGGTATTACCTAGGAGCTCAATTACTCAATATCCTCGCTCCCCCAAGTCCCCAGAAAACCGTGGAAGTACCCATCTCACTAGATATAAACGATAGAGAAACGGATCTAGGGATCAGCGCCCGCAAGGTTATTCTGAAACAAACAAAAGCAGCCCTCGAATTACTGCACGAAAACGCTCCAGAAAAGATTGTCACCTTAGGGGGCGAATGTTCGGTAAGTGTCGTACCCTTCACCTATCTGGCTGCTAAATATCCGGATGATATAGCCATTGTCTGGATAGACGCACATCCGGATATAAACTTGCCGTATGACGAGTATAAGGGATATCATGCGATGGCCCTTACGGCCTGTCTAGGGATGGGTGATGAAGAGATTCTTCAATTATTACCGGGAAAGTTCAAGGTCTCGAATACCTTAATCGTAGGTTTACGCTCGTGGGATGAGGGCATGAAAGAACGGCAGAAGAACTTAGGTATAAAAGGTTTATCACCAGAGGAGGTGGCGAAGGATAGTTCCTCCATCCTCAAGTGGTTAAAAGGGACGGGCGCATCCAAAGTTGTCGTTCACTTCGATATGGACGTAATCGATCCGGCGGATATGATAGCGGGAGTCGGCGTAGAGCCTAACGGGATGAAAATAGACGAGGTCGTACGTGTTATCAACAATATAGCATCCAAGTATGATCTGGTAGGTCTTACGGTAGCCGAGCCGATGCCTCGTATAGCCATCAAGCTAAGGAATATGCTGGACCGGTTACCTTTATTGAAATAATAAAAAAAGACGTAGCCCTTAAACAGAGTTACGTCTTTTTTATATTACATTATTATAACTTTCGGGATTTATTCCTCATTATTATCTTCCTCATTCTCCTCGTCTTCTTCCTTTGGGGCTTTTTTCACGAAGAACGCACTCAACTCATACAAACCGTAGAGCGGTAAGAATACGATACTTAACGTAAACGGATCACTACTTGGAGTGATGAACGCCGCACCAACTAACAAGCCGACAACAGCATGCCGTCTGTATTTATGAAAGAACGAGCGGTTTAGCAGCCCTATCTGAGATAATAGCCAAGATACCAATGGCATCTCAAATACGATTCCCATCACGAATATCAACATCAAGAAGTTATCCATGTAAGAATCAAGGGATACCTGTTCCGTAATGGCGGCACTCAACTCGTAAGTCGCCAAGAAACGTAGTGTCATCGGGAACACCAAGAAATAACCCACTGAGCATCCGATAAAGAACATTATCGTTCCGAACAAGAATACCCAACGTACATTTTTCTTCTCATTTTCGTAAAGAGCCGGACTTACGAACTTCCAGATCTCCCACATCAAATAGGGGAAAGTCAATAATAACGCCAACCAGAAAGAACTTGTCATATGCGTGAAGAACTGGGAAGCCAGCTTGATATTGACAATGTTCACATGGAAAGTATCATTACAAAAGTCCGGGAGAAAAGAAAAATGAGAACTAATCTTACACATTTCCCGATAGACGATGAAATCGGAGCTACACGGGGCCATCACGACATTATCGAACAGCCACGGCATTACCGAGAACCCGGCTATAGCAAAAACAAAGAGCGCTAAAATAGAACGAAATAAAGTCCAACGAAGTTCTTCTAGGTGATCCCAGAATGACATTTCTTCTTGTTGCATCTTCCTTTACTTCTTTTCCGTATCGTCTAATTTGATATCGTCTTCCAATCCTTTTACACCGTCCTTGAAATTCTTCACGCCCTTACCGATACCTTTCATCAGCTCAGGAATTTTCTTACCACCGAAAAGCAATAACACAACAATGGCGATGATCACGATCTCGCCTGTACCTAAGTTTCCTAAAAATAGTAATTCATTCATGATATTATAATATTAGTCATTAATATTCTCGTTTCTATGGGGGCAAAGATACAATTTGTAATGAATAGTAGCCTCATTATTCCAAATTTATTACCTTTGCACCGTCTTAAAAAACTGAAATTAGAAAAAAATTAGAAAGATGAAAGCGTACGTATTTCCCGGTCAGGGGGCACAGTTCGTAGGTATGGGCAAAGACCTCTACGATAATAATCCTCTTGCTAAAGAGATGTTTGAGAAGGCTAACGAGATCCTTGGTTTCCGTATCACGGATTTAATGTTTGCCGGAACAGACGAGGATCTGAGACAAACCAAAGTTACTCAACCAGCGATCTTCTTACACTCTGTCATTCTCGCGAAAACATTAGGTGATCAATTCCAACCGGATATGACCGCAGGTCACTCATTAGGAGAATTCTCTGCCTTGGTAGCTGCCGGAGCATTGTCTTTCGAGGACGGCTTGGTATTAGTTTCCAAACGTGCCATGGCTATGCAAAAGGCTTGCGAGGCAACTCCCTCTACAATGGCCGCCGTATTAGCCTTGCCGGATGCGACGGTTGAGGAAATTTGCGCGAGCATCAAGGACGAGGTAGTGGTTTGCGCTAACTATAATTGCCCGGGCCAATTGGTAATCTCCGGCTCTATCCCCGGTATCGATCAGGCTTGCGAGAAGTTATTGGCCGCAGGCGCTAAGCGTGCCTTGAAGTTGAAAGTAGGTGGAGCGTTCCATTCTCCATTGATGGAACCAGCTCGTACTGAGTTGGCTGCCGCTATCGAGGCTACGACGATCAATAAACCTTCTTGCCCGGTTTACCAGAACGTAAGCACGAAAGCCGAGACTTGCCCGGAAACAATTAAGACTAACTTGATCGCACAGTTAACCGCCCCGGTACGTTGGACCCAAAGCGTACAGAACATGATCGCCGACGGTGCCACTCATTTCATCGAGTTAGGCCCGGGTGCCGTTCTTCAGGGATTAGTTAAAAAGATCAATAAGGAAATGACTACGGAAGGTATGCAATAATTTATCTTTCAATGTAATAGGATAAAAGTCCGAAAAGGATGGAGGGTGATTTTCCTCGTCTTTTCCGGACTTTTTTATATACGATGATGATTCGAAAAGATCTTGAATGCTAAACTAATCAAAGGCCAACGTTGTTTTATACTATAAACACAATTCAGAATATAGAAAATGGAAACAATACAACAGAAAAATAGGATTATCCTACTTTGGCCGGATGGAGCGCCCACTAGTAATGGATTGGCCGGCGTAGAATTGGAAGATGCCCCGAATGCCATATCCAATATATCGAACCCTTCCCTATTGGTTTATCCGGCGACGAAGCCGAATGGCAAGGCGATCTTGATGTGTCCGGGTGGCGGACTTTCCAAGATTTCGATCGGACATGAGGGGCGTGATATGGCCGCATGGTTTAACGCGCAAGGTATTACTTATGCCGTATTGAAATACCGGATGCCGAACGGACATAGGGAAGTTCCTCTGGACGATGTTCGCCAAGGTCTCCGCATCCTCCATAATTACTCGGAAGAGTGGAAGATTACGAAGGTCGGTGTCATGGGTGCCTCCATTGGCGGTTATATCGCCGGGCATGCCGCAATATTCGGGGTAGACGACGCACGTCCAGATTTCCAAATACTCCTTTATCCGGTTATCAGTATGCTACCTCATTTAACGCACCTTAAATCGAGGGAACGGCTATTAGGAGCGAATCCCACGCATGAGGAAGAGGAAGCTTTCTCTCTGGAATTGCACGTAAACGCACTGACACCTCCCGCCTTTATAGCGTTGGCTTCGGATGACGAGGCGGTTAGCCCGGAGAATAGCGTGCTTTATTATCTCGCTTTGCTAAAAAACAAGGTGTCCGCCTCCTTACATATTTACCCAAAAGGCGGCCATAGTTTTGGGTTCCGGGACAACTTCGTATACAAACGTCAATGGACTGACGAACTGGAGAAATGGCTAAGCACGATTGAGTAAATCTCAAAAAAACGGTGCCACACAAATAAATGCGTGACACCGAAAAAGTATATATAAAACAGACCAAGCAGGTTCGCTATTTAGCGTTCCACCAAAGTGGAGTAGTCGTCAAGTCCGGGCCGCCCAAAAGCTGGAGAGCTTGCGCATAACCCGCTTGATTATTCGTTTGGATATTCGCCGGATAACGATAACGTTTCGGGTAGAAATCCCAACGGCATTCCTTAGAGGTAGCGACCGTCAAAGGAACTTGATTCAATGGGTTGTAATCCTTCTCTACCGCTTGGTTCTCGAAGAAAGGAAGACCTAAACGACGATGATCGCTCCAAGCCTCTTCCGGCAACCAAGGAACTTGCGCTATATATTTCTGGGTGATAATCTTCGTAAGGGCGTCATTATTATAAGCGCCATTCCGATAGATCGAGTTATGGGGATATTCATACGTACGGCTTTTTACCTCCTTCGTATAGGGGTCCGTATAACGGATCGTATATGATTTCGCCTCTGTCGTATGGTCGAAAGCGACGGAAGTACCTACACGGTTGTATTTCTGAGACGATAGGTAATCACCGACTTGGCTCAATAAGCCATGATACTCAAAACTAGCCGTAACACCAGACTCATAATTGGATTTAGCCGTTCCCGGAACTTTCCAGCCTTTCACCGCAGCCTCCGCCAATAAGAAGTAACTTTCCCACGGGCCGAAGAAGACACGCTTATTGGTGCTCATTCGATATTGTTTCGATATAGAGGGATAATTATAATTCTTACCTGTCAGCTCACTTACCAGACCGGCTTTCACGTCCCATTCTCCGGCGACCCAAGTGCCCCACGTATATTTCGGATCGATCGTCAACATATTCTGGGTATTATCCGCCGGATTCTTCAAGTGAACCGGCTTCACCTCGCTGGCCGCACCGATATAATCGGAATAAACCACACCATCATCCCAGCCCACTACACTAAACAACTTCGGGGCACGGGGATCTACATATTGAGGTATACCGTCGAAATAGAAACCGGCGCACGGATCATTCGTCGTCAGCGGGAAGTGCTGGTTCAAATATAAACCTTGATAATCGTATGGATTCTTCAAATGGCTTTTTAAGGAGTCCGGCAACGGAAATTCCTGTCCACCCAAACCAACTACCAAGTTCTTAAACGTCACGGACATCGCCTGCCCATTCCAAGGACGAGACATCACGCTCGTCAGCTCATCCCAACCCTCTTTCTCCTGCACGGAAGCGATATCGGTTGGCTCGGAAATAAATGTCTTAGAGGCGGCATCCTCAAATTCCGCTTTCGCTAAGGCAGGATCGACAGCCGAGATACGCATCGCCAAACGCATACGCAAGGAGTTGGCGTACTTCTTCCATTTCGCAACATTTCCCGCATAGAAAGCATCCTCGTTAGCCATAGCGGACATATCCAAGGAGGGGTCCAACGCAGACTCAGCTTCCCGTAACTCTTTCAATATAAATTGATAGATAGCCTCTACACTATCGTACTCAGCCGGTACACCGGAGAAAGCGGCTAACGCTGGGATCGGCCCGAAACCGTCAGCGACTTCCGAGTTCAAGTAAGCACGCCAGATACGGGACATCTGGATTACGTTCTTATAATAGGGATAGGTATCCGCCTCCCCATTGGCAACCATCCGCTCTCCCAGCTGGATCGCTTTGGTCACTTGATTCAGCCAACCTACGGCGTAATCATTACTCAAGTAGATCGTACTATAATCATTGTTATCCGTACCGATCGTAAAACCACTTCCCCTATTGAAACGGGAAGCACGGTCCCAGTACAAGATAAAGATACGCTCGGCTATCTCTGGGTTCATCTGGTCTCCCATGATAGAGGCATTCAGGAACCATTGGGGCTTCACCTTATCCTCTCCCACAAGATTCGGGTCCTCATTGATCTCCTGAAAGTCATTACAGGAAGAAAGAAGAGCAGCCACCGATACCAATCCGGTAAAAAGTATATTTCTTGTTTTCATCTTCATCATTTTTATCGTAATTCAAATTATCATGTATTCCATTAGAATCCCACGGTTACGTTAAACGTATAGGAACGACTGGTCGGCGCAGCTCCATTCTCGAATCCGGTAGCGTTGGTATTCGTGGCGGCAACAGACTCGGGGTCGATACCCGGCAAGTTATAATGGATCATCCAAACATTGTTACAAGTAGCGGATAGACGTACACGCTGAAAAGGCGTTTTCTTCAACATCTGTCGATTGAACTCGTAGCCAAAGGTGATATTACGCAAACGGACATTGGTGGCGCTATAGGTATAAACCTCTGGTAAACCATAATTTCCGGTAGACCCAATACGCTCCCAATAGTTCTGGGGAGTGACGGCGACCGTATTCTCCGCATAACCACTACCCTGTTGAACCACGGTATTCGGTACCACGAATTCGGCACGATCACCATTCACCACTGTTCCGGCGGCGTTACCCCGGGTATACAGGTTGGAGGCTGTCGCCGAATAGATGCTACCACCGATACGGAAGTCTATCAAGAAGCTCAGGTTAAAACCTTTATAAGAGAAATTATTGGTCCAACCCATCATCCAATCCGGACTCTGGTTTCCTACTTTCGACTTCTCGGTAGAGATCAAAGGCAAACCATCATCACCTACGACGATCTTTCCATAGTGAGGACTATTCTCATCGGTCACACGCATAAAGGTCTGCCCGTAGATCTCACCATAATAACCACCTACCGGAGCTACGATCTGGATAGCGTCGAACGTCTTTATATCATATAGATTCACGCCCTCGTATAATTCTTTGATCTTATTCCGGTTCAAGGAGAACTGCGCCGTAGAGCTCCAGCTCAATCCGGCGGGATTGTCTAGAATCGTACCGTTCAAGGAGATCTCCAAACCCTCGTTCTGAATGTTACCTGCGTTAATCTTACGGGAAGCATAGCCGGAGAACGGATCCATCGGTAAATCCAGTAACTGGCGGGTAGCGTTGGATTTATACCAAGCGGCATCCAAGCCCAATCGGTTATTGAAGAAACGGATATCGAAACCGGCCTCCCATGATTTAATCAACTCGCTACGTACGTCCGAGTCGTAAAGTACCTTACCCGGTTTCGCCGTCGTATTCCCGTTGGGGTCCTTGCCTACAGAGTAGAAGTTATATAATTGATACGGATCCAAGTCGTTACCTACCTCAGCGAAGGAGGCACGTACCTTAGCGAAAGAGAACCAATCCGGCATGCTTCCGCCAATCTTCGGCAACATATCTGAGATCACAAGCGATAAACTGACAGATGGATAGAAATAAGAGCGGTTGGCTTTCGACATCGTAGACGACCAATCGTTACGTGCCGTAACATCCAAGAACAGATAACCATCCCAGTTCAACTGCAACGACCCATACAAGGAATTCATACGACGGCGGATCAACTCGGAAGTGACTGTCGGCTTATTCACGCCATTATTCAGCGAGAACAAGTTCGGCACCAACAACTCTCCGGCAGAAGCGTTCATCTTATTACGCTGCTGGAGCATCAAGTTACCACCGAAAGTAACGAAGCCTCCCAGCCGATCGATCAAGTTATCCTTCCGGGCCGTAGCCAAGAAACTGAAGTTATTCTCATAGAAGGTCTCCGATCCCTCGGTATACAGACCTCTCGGACTGGTATTACCACCGGCATATACTTTCTCGCTCTTCGTCGTGGTATAATAATCCGTACCACCTCTCAACTCAATATCGAACCAATCGGTCGGGGCATATTTCAAGGAGATATTTCCTAACAAACGGTTACGGGTATCCTCGTTCTGGCGATAACGGGTCACCCAATAAGGGTTCTCCTGCGGATTCTTGGAGGCGTCATACCAAATCATATTGCCTTGCTCATCCACGTCATCCTCAAATTCGCGGATATTCAAGGAACGAGGCAGGTTATAGATCGTATTGAAAGCGTTCGAGGGATTCACGCCCTGAATCGGGCGGTTATGCGCGTTTTGATTGATATAATTCACCTTGGCATCTACTTTCCACTTTTCCGCCTCATCCAAGAAAGTGGTGGCACGCAAGGTAATATTCGTCTTGTTTAGTTTTGAGCGTGGGGTGATACTAGCATCGTCGGAACGGTTTACGGAGGCGAATACCGCCGTACCCTTTATGTTCTGCTGGAAGCTGACACCCTCGTTAAAGGAGGTTCCGGTGCGGAAAAAAGCGTCGATATTATCATAAGTATGCAGAGGGATTTGGTTGCCTCTCCAATCGGTTACCATTTGTCCCATGGCTTTCGGTCCCCAGCTAAGGCGGGATTGGTTATCGTAAACGCCCACGGAGCCTTGTCCGAAGTCGTTCTGTAAATCAGGTTTCAGGAAAATCGTCTCGGCGGTGATACCGGCGTTGATCGTAATACCGAGTCCCTCGTTCTTACGTCCGGACTTGGTAGTGATCAAGATCACGCCGTTACCGGCACGTGAGCCATAAAGGGCGGCGGCGGAAGCACCCTTCAATACCGTCATGGACTCGATATCTTCCGGGTTGATATCCGAAAGGCCGTTACCCATGTCCGCTCCGGAGTTACCCCATACATCATCCACGCCACCGGTGAAGTTATCCATCGGGGTACCGTCTACGACGATCAAGGGCTGGTTGCTACCCGTCAAGGAGTTGTTACCACGAAGTACGATCTTAGAAGACCCTCCTACGCCATTGCTTGAACGGACGATCTGCAAACCGGAAACCTTACCGGAAAGGGAGTTCGCCAAGTTCGGCTCACGGGAGGCCAAGAGGTCATCCCCTTTCAACTCCTGCATGGCATAACCCAAGGCTTTCTTATCCCGTTTCATACCCAAGGCGGTCACCACCACCTCATCGAGTTTCTGGGTATCTTCCACGAGTTTAACCGTAATCTCGGACTGGCCAGTATACGGGATGTCTTGCGAGGTATAACCGATAAACGATATCTGTATGATATCCCCTTTCTTCACGTTATCCAAGGTAAAATGTCCGTCCAAGTCGGTCATAGTACCATTGGTAGTTCCTTTCACGATTACGGACGCCCCGGTAACGGGTCCTAAGGCATCCTCAACTATTCCCGACACCTTTGCGTTTTGCTGTGAAATGTCAACCCTCGGAATCCCGGACATAGGCGTGGCGTATAAGTTTCCCGAGAACCCAAGCGCCCCTACCAACAGGATTAAGCTGACTGGTCTGAATCTTTTCAACATAACTACTGTTTTTTGTTTATTTTTCTAGACAATGTTTTAGTTTTTGCGTCAACAAATGTCATTTATCCTGTATAAACATAAAAAGGGCAGATATGTTTTGAGTTTAACATATACAAGAGGTAACTGGTGAGGATACCGCAACTACTCTCTCCTTACAGACAAAACGAATAAGAGTTATCCTTACTAACATCCATAAAAAATTGATTTACAGAAATTTTAACCAAACCGTAAAAGAGGCAGGAAGCCGTTAGTTATTCACTTCAGAAGCCAATAAAAGTTCCAGTTTACCCATACAAATCATCACCACAAAAAAAAGAAGGCGTACCGACATTTACATCGATACGCCCTTTTCTCGTAAGAATATTATTCTCTATAATTTCCGAATCAGTTACAATACAAAGTTGTCAAAAGACAAGAAAAGACAAGAAGTAGATATCTTTATTTCCTATAAAGTCTAATAAGCATGAATAGTAATCGTCAGCACATCACCATTCTTGTCTGTGACACAAAAAACAGCCGAGTCCCCTTTACTTGCACTCTGTGTCCAAATTAACGCAAAACGTCCAGACCCACCGGGATTAAATTGAATATAGTCACTACCACTCATTTTTTGCCACAAGAAATCTCCAGTAGAAGGTTGAGTAAAACGAATTTCCACTGATTTCCCAGCTTCAATACCAATTGAATTACTAGTCCTAGGTTCTCCATCCGCAAAAAGCGCTAGATTACCACTGTCTTTTACATAATAACCATCTATTTGGGCATTGCAAAAAACACTAATTGTTCCAAATAAAAACAATACCATTAATAACTTTCTCATAACTGTAAAATTTAAAAGTTTAACATTAAAAACATAAATCCTCACGTTGAATGATGATACATCCCAACGTGAGGATTCCTATTATTTTGCAGTAAAAATACTATTCATATTATTTCATATTCCACCACAAAGAAGTTGTCGTCATGTTCGGACCACCAAGTCTTTCTAAAGCTTGGTTATACCCTTCCAAGTTATTGGTTTGAAGAACTGCCGGGTAACGAAGACGCTTCGGGTAGAACTCTACTTTACATTCCTTGCAAGTAGCAGGAGTTAACAACACTTGGTTAGTTGGATTGTAAGCAGCCTCTACAGCTTGATTCTCGAAGAACGGCAAACCTAAACGACGGTGATCAGACCACACTTCCAAAGGCAACCAAGGATTCTGAGCGATGAACTTCTGCGTAATGATCTTAGTCAATGCATCATTATTATACTGACCATTCTTATAGATCGTATTTTTAGGATACTCATAAGTCGTTGTCTTATTCTGTTTCGTATATGCATCGTAATAGTTGATCGTATAAGCCTTAGCCTCTACCGTATGATCGAAAGCTACAGATGTTCCTACACGGTTATAAGCCTTAGATTGCAAATATTCTAAGAGTTTATCGGAAACACCGTTATATTCAAAACTAGCGGCGATACCTTTCTCATAATTATCCTTTGCGCTACCCGGAACATTCCAACCATAAACCGCAGCTTCCGCTAACAAGAAATAACTTTCCCACGGGCCAAACCATACACGTTTGTTCGTGCTATGACGGAACTTATCAGCCAAAGAAGGGAAGTTGTAGTTATAACTTGTATAGTCACCAACTAAACCGGCCTTATCGTTCCAGTTTCCGGCAACAACGGTCGTCCAAGAATATTTCATGGGAAGTTTTACTTCCGGCGCGGAAACTTTTTGTCCGGTCAGCACATCCGTATAATCTCCCGCAATCAATGTTATCTCATCCTTTACCTCGGAAGCGGCACCTATATAAGAAGGATAAACCACTCCGTCATCATACCCCGGAATGCTATACAACTGAGGCGCACGAGGATCGATATATTGTGGGATACCATCGAAAAAATAGCCCGCACAAGGATCATTTGTGGTTGTTGGGAAATGCAGGCTGACATTCTGGCCTAAGTAAGTATAAGGATCTTTCAAATTGGATTTCAACTCATCAGGAACAGGAAATTCCACACCGCCTAGTCCCACTACGAGATTATTGAAAGTAGTAGACATCGCTTGGTTATTCCAAGTTCTTGTCATGACACCTGTATACGGATCCCATCCATCTTTCTCCGCAACCTGGGCGATATCATCCATAGAGGCGATAAACTCACCCTTGGCAGCATCCTCAAACTCAGCTTGCGCCAAAGAAGGATTGACCGCAGTCAAACGCATCGCTAGACGCATACGCAAAGAGTTTCCATACTTTTTCCATTTCTTTATGTCACCACCAAAAAACGGATCATATTTGGACATCGCACTCATATCAATGCTCTCATCCAAAGAAGCGACCGCCTCTTTCAACTCTTTCAATATATAGGTATAGATATCCTCCACCTTATTATATTCTCCAGGAACACCGGTAAAAGCAGATAACGCCGGTATCGGGCCAAAGTTATCAGACAATTCAGAGTTCAAATAAGCTCTCCAAATACGAGCCATATTCGGGATATTCCGATAATAAGGATAGGCATTATCCACATCTAATTTGATTTTCTCCTCTCCGACCTCTATCGCTTGATTCGCCTTATTCAACCAACCTACGCCATACGAGTTCGAAGTCAAGTATAATCTATTATAGTCATCATTATCCGTACCGATTGCGAAACCGCTACCCCGATCAAAACGAGCAGCCCGCTTCCAATACAAAATAAAAATACGTTCTGCTATTTCAGGGTTCATTTGAGCATCTCCAATGGAGCCATTCAAGAACCATTCCGGTTCCACTTGCTCCAAATCAGCCTTATTCGGGTCTTTGTTGATATCCTCAAAGTCATTACAACTTGTAACCGTTGTCAATGAAGCGACCGCCAAGGCTCCTAATATAATGATATTTTTCGTTTTCATATTATCTCCTTTCTATTAGAATCCTACAGTTAAATTAAATGTATAAGAACGATTTGTAGGCGCGCCACCATTCTCGAATCCTACCGCATTCGTATTTGTAGCTGCCACAGATTCAGGATCGATACCCGGCAAATGAGAAACAATCATCCATACGTTATTACAAGTCGCGGACAGACGCAACTTTTGGAACGGGGTTTTCTTCAACAAATTCTTATTGAACGTATATCCTAAAGTAATATTTCTCAAACGGATATTCGTAGCGTCATACGTAAACACCTCCGGCAAACCATAGTTTCCTGAAGAAGCGATACGCTCCCAATATCTTTGAGGCGTAACAGCGACATCATTCTTCACATACTCATCACCTTTTTTCATGATTGAGTTTGGAACCACGAAATCAGCACGATCACCATTCACGACCGTTCCGGCAGCGTTACCATTCTTATGCAAAGAAGAAGTCGTCGCCGAGTAAATCTCACCACCTATACGGAAGTCGATCAAGAAACTCAAATCAAAACCCTTATAAGAGAAATTATTCGTGAGACCAAGCATCCAATCCGGGTTCTGATTACCAATCAACTCTTTATCTGTCGTAATCAAAGGAAGACCATCTTCACCTACCACGACCTGCCCATTGTGGCGAACAAATTTCTGTCCATAAATATCACCATATTTACCACCTTCGGTAGCGGCAATCTGTAAGACATCCACAGTCTTGATATCATAGACAGTCACCCCTTCGGTTAATTCCAAGATCTTACTTCTATTCAAAGAGAAATGAGCTTGCGCATCCCAGTTAAACCCACTAGCAGTCTGCATAATAGCACCATTCAACGAAAGTTCGAAACCTTGGTTCTGGATATTACCCGCATTCACTTTTCGAGATTCATATCCGGAAAAAGCATCCATCGGAATATTCAGCAACTGATTGGTCGCATTTGTCTTATACCAAGCGGCATCAATACCAAAACGGTTATTGAAGAAACGTAAGTCGGCACCAACCTCCCAAGACTTGATCAACTCACTCTTAACCGAAGAGTCAAACAAGGTACTTCCGGCAGAAGCCATACTATTACCATTAGCATCCTTAGAAATTGTATATACATTATATAACTGATAAGGATCCAAATCATTACCTACCTCAGCGAAAGAAGCACGCACCTTCGCGAAACTAAACCAATCAGGCATACTTCCTCCGTTTTTCTGTACCATATCAGAGATTACAGCAGATAAGCTAACAGAAGGATAGAAATAAGAACGATTCTCTTTTGACATAGTGGATGACCAGTCATTACGTGCCGTAACATCCAAGAACAACCAACCATCCCAGTTCAACTGGAGAGATCCGTACAAAGAGTTCATTTTACGCTGGGTCAAAGAAGATGTAATAGAAGGTTTATCAACACCATTATTGACATCAAACAAATCAGGAACCAACAACGTTCCCGCACTTGCATTCATTTTGGTACGTTTCTGCTGCATGATGTTACCACCAAATGTAACAAAACCACCCAATTTGCTGATCAAATCATCCTTACGCACCGTAGCCAAGAAGCTAAAGTTATTCTCATAGAATGTCTCAGAACCTTCAGAATAGCTACCTTCCGGCTTCGTATTACCTCCTGAATATAACTTTTGAGTAGTCGTGGTAGTATAATAGTCAGTACCTCCTCTCAGCTCGATATCAAACCAATCCGTAGGAGCATATTTTAAAGAAGCATTTCCTAAAATACGATTACGCGTATCGTCGTTCTGACGGTATTGAGTTACCCAATAAGGGTTCTCCTGTGGACTATTACTTTTATCATACCAAACCATTTTCCCTTGATCATCCACACAGTTCTCAAAATCAAGAACATTCAAAGAGCGAGGCAAATTATAAACGGTTGAAAATGCGTTGGATGGGTTTATACCAATGATCGGACGATTATGGGCGTTTTGGTTTACATAGTTCACCTTCGCATCCACCTTCCATTTCTTAGCCTCATCCAAAAATGAGGTAGCACGTAACGTTAAATTCGTCTTATTCAGACTTTGCTCTGGGGTTACACCCGAGTCATCTTGGCGATTGAAAGAAAAGAACATAGAGGTTCCATTCACATCTTGCTGGAAACTTACGCCTTCATTGAAAGAGGTACCTGTACCAAAGAAAGCGCCAATATTGTCATAAGCGGCCATTGGCACTTGACGTCCGTCATACGTAGTAATAGTCTGTCCTTCAATCCTCGGACCCCAGCTCAGATTGGTTTGGTCATTGTAAGCACCAACAGAACCCTGTCCGAAAGAACTTTGCAGTTCCGGCAACATAAAAGGAGTATCCGCCGTAACTCCAAAGTTCACATTGATACCCAGACCATCATTCTTCTTTCCTGATTTCGTCGTAATCAAGATAACACCATTACCGGCACGAGAACCGTAAAGAGCGGCAGCGGAAGCACCTTTCAATACAGACATAGACTCGATGTCTTCTGGATTGATATCCGAAAGACCGTTACCCATATCCGTACCGGAGTTACCCCAAGCATCATCTACACCACCGGTGAAGTTATCCATCGGAGTACCATCTACAACTACCAACGGCTGATTAGAACCGGTCAAAGAGTTCGCACCACGAAGTACAATCTTCGAAGAACCGCCTACACTACCACTAGAACGAACGACCTGCAAACCGGAAACCTTACCGGACAACGCATTGGCGATATTGCTCTCGCGAGAATCCAGCAAAGCGTCTCCCTTCAACTCTTGCATCGCATAACCCAAGGACTTCTCAGATCGCTTCATGCCTAAGGCCGTAACCACGACCTCATCCAATTTCTGGGTGTCTTCCGCTAATTTGATAACGCCTACCGGTTGGCCGGTATACGTAATTTCCATGGTGGAGTAACCAATGAATGAGATTTGGATTACATCACCATTCTTGACACCTTCCAAGGTGAAATTACCGTCCATATCGGTAATCGTACCATTGGTCGTGCCTTTCACGACAACTGACGCTCCGGTCACTGGGCCGAAATCATCTTCCACTGTACCTGTTACTTTCCCGTTTTGCTGGGAGATAGAGGTACCTTGCTCAACAGGTGCGATGTTGGCATACATGCTTCCCGAGAAGCATAACGCACCCGCACATAGAATTAAGCTGACAGGTTTAAAGTTTTTCAACATAACTGATGGTTTTATTGATAAATAATTAGACAATGTCTTGGCGAAACATTTGTCTTTTAAAATTATTCACATACATACACTCACTCCTGAGTTCTAGCGTAATTAAGTTCAAATAAAAAATGGGCTAACTATCGGAGTCCTACATGAACTTTTCTTAAGTAGAAGTTGTTTTATTTAGTTGGCGCCAAAATACCTAGCACATTTTATATCGGAGGCAAAGATATGAAATATTCATTATATTGTGTTATTATAATTAAATAAATCTTTCCTTATTTTTATGTTTTACAATATAAAATTAGAAATATAAACGGTTTTAAGTTAAAATCGACTTGAGTTCATGTAGAACTAAGTATCTGCGGTAAGATATGAAATCACAGTAATTCAGGCGTTTTTTCAGAATATAAAAGCAAGCCAGCTTCATTAGCAAAGTAAGTTAATTAAAATGCCAAAGTAAGTTAACTTACTTCGCCGATGAAGTTAACTTACTTTTATTAGATATCTTCTATTGAAAAAGAAGTATAATCTCTAAAAATCTTTCTCATTCGCCATATACCACATATTAAGGAACGAGGCCTTCGTGATATTCACCACCTTGTCCCAATTAATCCGGTCGGCATGGTCGCTCGGTTGATGGTAATCCGGATGCCCGTCGGTATGATACCAGATAATAGGGATACCTATCTTTGCGAAGGAACCGTTATCACTCCCTCCTACCGGGTTATCCCACGGACGATAATCCGGTGCCAGATTCAAGTTGTATTTCTTGATATCGTTCTTCAGCCAATCGCCGAAAGCAGGGTGCGCCTCCGTATAGAAATAAACCACATGGGTAGGCTTCGCCTCGTTATTGTTACGGCCGATCATATCGAAATTCAAATATCCTTTCACGTTCTTTATCTCTGGAAAAGACTGAACGAAGGCTTTCGATCCGAGAAGCCCTTTCTCCTCACCGTCCCAGAAAGCGAATACAACGGTTCGCTCCGGTTGCTGGCCCGTGGCAAGGAAAGCCCTCGCTATCTGCAAAACGGCAGAGACTCCGGAGGCGTTATCGTCCGCCCCGTTATAGATCTGGTCGCCATCCAGCATCGGGTCGATACCCAGATGGTCATAGTGAGCGCCGACAATCACGATCTCGTTCGGGTTCTTCCCCTCTATCTTACCCAATATATTATTCAAGGATAGCTTCTGGAAAACACCGGTCTGCTTGATAGCGGCCACCGAGTCCGGGTGGACTTGCCAACGGGCTCCTCTTTTCTGGCGTTCCAGATGGTAAGCCTCGAACGGATGGTAATAGGAATCGCCCACGGGATCGATACCTAAGGACTTCAAGTTCGCCACGATATAATCTCCCGCTATACGGCCTCCACGGAAACCGGCCTCACGGCCCTCCAGATCATCATCGGCCAAGAAACCGATATGCGCCTCGGCGGTCGATCTATTTATCACGTCCAAACCTTTCTTCTCCGGACTTTCCGCCCAAAGAGCCGTACTTAATGCCAGCGACATTAAGAGTAATCCTGCTTTTTTCATCGCTTTTGTGTTCAAATGATTATTGTTTTAGCTTTTTCATTCACAAATATAAGTAATTTCCCTGATACGCGAAGGAGAAGGAAAGGAAAGGGCACAAAAAAAGGCTCACCCGGCCGTATTGCCAAAGGTAATCCTCATTTCCTATCTCTCACCATTCCGTTTTGAACGGAGGTAAGAGATGACATCTAATTTATTTCTTACTTTAATTCTTTACTTAAAAAAGACGCAGTCTTTTAGTTCTTATCCGCATCTACACTCATTTCGCTCATAAGGCGACGGATCTCAGCGTTTAATCGCTGACTCATGGCACCATTGCCAGCTGACTGGTAACGATCTGCTTGATAACGCAACATCGCTAAAGCACGAAGGCTTTTCTCATTTTCTCTCATCATCATAATCTTTTTGTTTTACGCTTCCCACGCTTGGAAAGCCAGTTAATAAATAATCCTAAAACGATCTTTCTTTCTTAATTCGTTACAAAGATAACCATTTTATCCGAAACAATGTTGTAGAACATAATAAAATATTTCATTTTTTCGATTATTTATGAATTGTGCAAATAAGTCTAAATACGCCGGGGATTACTCCACCGGCGTTAATTCACCTGTAACAGAGTCTATTACAAACCCTCTTACCGTTATATCCGACGGAATCAGCGGATGATTCCGAATTTGCTCCACGGTCTCGTGCACGGAAGCCTCGGAGGTCTCGAATCCCCGCAACCACGACTCGAAGTTTATACCGCAATATCGGATCATATCTATTCGTTCCTGCGGGATTCCCCGCTCTTTCATCTTTTCGATCATCTCGGAGCTATTCATGTGCTTGGCTCCACAATCGGTATGCCCGATTATCATTACCTCTACAACCCCAAGCTCGTAAATCGCCACTATCAAGCTCCGGATAACGCTTCCGAAGGGGTGGGATATGATCGCCCCTGCGTTCTTTATAATTTTCACGTCTCCATTCTTGATGCCCAAGGAGGCGGGTAGCAACTCGGTCAGCCGGGTATCCATGCAAGACACGATGGCGATCTTCTTATCGGGATATTTATTCGTGATATACTTCTCATACCCCTTGTTCTTTACGAACTCACGATTATAGCTTACCAATTCATCAATCATAGCGTTTGTGATTTAGCGTTATTAAACTGTTTATTTATATAACATCGAAATGTCTTAAAGCGTTCATGACACCATCGTCATCTACGGAGTCGGTCACGTAATCCGCCGCCTCTTTCACCTCGTCGCCGGCGTTACCCATGGCTACCCCGATCCCGGCGTGGCGAAGCATGGCCATATCGTTGCCTCCATCGCCAAAAGCCATCGTCTCGTGGAGCGAGATCCCGTAATACTCGATGATCTTATCGATCCCTACCGCCTTACTGCTCCCCCGCGGCACGACATCCGCAAATAGCGGGTTCCAGCGAGTAGCCTCGCAATGCGGCAAGACGGACATGATACGTTCTTCATGGCCGGGAGAGAAAAAGGCTATCAGCTGGTATACTTCCTTACCCCCGTTGCCACGCAAAGGACGCAAGGGAGGATGAGGGAAGTCTAGCATGTCGTAAAGCTGTCGCACAGAATCATCCACGTAGTTCTGGTAAATCCCATCTTCCTCCACCAAGGCGCACGGGAACGCCTCCTCATTCTCTTGATAGCGGATCAACGCCTCTATATCCCCCGACGGGATATTATGTTTATAGATAACCTTATCTTTTCCGGCCAAGCAATATCCTCCGTTCAAGGTAACATAGCCATCGAACTCTTGCGTCCCGAGGTTATTGATAGATTGCAACTGGCGGCCGGTAGCGATGAAAACCTTGATTCCCTTTTCTCGCAACAGGTCCAAGGCCCGGACCGTGGAGTCCGGTAGTTTATGCGTCTTGAAACTTACCAACGTACCGTCAATGTCAAAAAATACTGCCTTAATCATACTTATACCTATTATCTTCTTTTAATGACAAAGATACACTTTATTTGTTACATTTGTATTTTCATTTCCTTCATCAAATAATAGATATAGTTTTTTATGGAATACAGACAACTAGGAGGTTCCGGATTATACGTTCCGGCACTTTGTTTAGGTACGGCTACTTTTGGTGGCACGAATGGTTTTGAAGGTTGGGGACATACCAAGGTGGAAGAGGCTACCCGTATGGTCAATCTTTGCTTGGACGCCGGGGTGAATCTATTCGATACGGCGGATGTCTACTCCAACGGTCTTTCCGAGGAAATCTTGGGAAAGGCGATCCACGGATTGAGGAATCGCCTCTTGATCTCCACGAAGGCGACTTTCAACCTCAGCCCGGAGAGCCGTAACGCCATCGGTTCTTCCCGTTTCCATCTGATACAGGCGTGCGAGGCGAGCCTGAGACGATTGAACACGGATCATATCGACATTTACCATATGCACGGTTTCGATGCGAATACCCCGGTAGAGGAGACACTCCGAGCCTTGGACGACTTGGTGACGAGCGGGAAGGTCCGTTATATCGCTTGCTCGAACTTCTCCGGCTGGCACTTAATGAAGTCGCTTTCCGTATCGGAGCGGTATGGATGGAGCCGGTACGTGGCCCATCAAGTATATTACTCGTTGCTGAACCGCGATTTTGAACGGGAACTGATGCCGCTCGGCATAGACCAGCAAGTAGGTACCGTGGTCTGGA
>ENA-OPWR01000580-OPWR01000580.1-human-gut-metagenome-genome-assembly--contig:-NODE-580-length-32574-cov-4.463575_pt1 | contig 32574 bp, 36 predicted proteins | sample MGYA00241507_ERZ502006 | MGnify/ENA primary metagenome ERZ502006 (study PRJEB25962, sample SAMEA2043041) | human gut metagenome | biome: human gut; feature: human-associated habitat; material: faeces...
ATGAAAAACACCTTAGATACTTGGTATAAGAATAATCTAACAAGTTATGCATCATATCTAGCAGATGAAACTTTTTGTAATGATAGAAGTATTTCAAGTGGTACAGGATATTTAACAACACCAGCAACTTTCTATGGAACTTATAATAGAAATGTAGATAGAAGAGTACCAAGTTTGAAATGTGCACAAGCTAATGATAAATTCAAGGCATCAAATGCAAGTGCAAAATTAGACTATCCAGTGGCACTAATTACAGCCGATGAAACTGCTATGGCAGGAGGAATATACAATACACCAAATAGTAATTATTATCTATATAATGGACAATATTTCTGGACACTGTCTCCGTCTTACTTCTCTTCAAACTACTCTTTTGCACACGTTTGGAACGTCCTTCCTTCGGGCGGTCTGATTAACTGGATTAACGTCGCGAATTCCTTCGGGACCCGTCCAGTTATCAACCTAAAGGCTGATACGTTGATAACTAAGGGAGATGGAACTTCTTTAAATCCATTCAAAGTTGGAGTTTAGCTACTTTCTAAAAAAAGTAAAACTTATGAAAAAATTGGAGATATTACAAATTCAGGTACATGTTCGACCTGAATTTTTCGTAAGAAAATAAAAATAAATAGTGATTTTATAAGTATATTATCTAATCCAAATCTTATGCTTTTCGTTTATCGGGTAATAGATTGTAACAAGGCGAAAAGTATAAACAGTTAGAAATAGCTAAGAATTTACTTACATTAAAGATATCATCATAAATATAATTGGACTTATAGTAATAAAAGTTAAGATATATATATTAAACTTCAAATTATTATTACTTCTTTACCTTTTTGTATAAATAATTTAATATTAAAAGAATAAGTAAAATTATTATAGGAAGCTTTAATTTCTTTACAAAACTATCTAATATGACCCAGTTATTTCCAAGGGCATAACCAACATAGACGAAAGCGAAAGTCCAGGGAATAGATCCTAAAGTTGTATATAAAACAAATTTTGGAAAATTAACTTTACTGATTCCCATTGGAAGAGAAATTAATGTTCTAATGATTGGAAAGTTTCTCCCAAGAAATGCTGCTAAAGGACCATATCGTTCAAACCAAATATCACATTTTTCAATATCTTCTTCTTTCATAAAGAAGAATTTTCCATACTTTCTAACAAATATTCTTCCTCCAAAGTATCCAATTAAATAGATAATTATAGCACAAAAGACACTTCCTAATAGTCCTACTAGAAAAGCCATCCAGAAAGAAAATATACCCCTTCCAGCTAGTATTCCTCCAGTAGCTAGTATTACTTCACTAGGAATAATTATAATAACTGCTTCTAAAATCATTCCAAGAAACATTCCCAAATAACCAAAATTAGTCATTAAAAAAGTAACATAATTTTCCATTCTATCACCTTGCTAAAGTATATGTTTATAAAATATTGTCTATTAAAAATAGTTGCTAATCTATTTTATTATTTATATAATCAAGTTAGGTGAAATGGTATGAAAAGAAAGATAATCGTGATTAGTTTATTAATACTAGGAGTGAGTTCGCTTTTACTTGGTGCTGCTTATCAAAATAAAGTGGAAGTAGAAAATAAAAATAAGTTGGATAAAGAAGCAGCTTTGAGAGAAAATGAAACTAAAAAGAAGATAAAAGAAGCATTTTATGAAAATGTAGCTATTAGTAGAGAAACAAATTTATATAAACTAGAAAATAAAAAATATATTAAGAGTGGAAAAGTTTTTAAATCTGTAATCTTTAATTTGGAAGACAATGATAATTTAGATGGTTATTATAAAATAAAGAATAGTGATTATTATCTTTATTATACTGACTTTGTAAAAACTACTAATATAAATGATAATAGATATTCTAATTATATTTATTTTCCTAATGAAGTCACAACTAGGGAAAATAGTAAATTTTATGATAGTGCTGGAGTAGAAGTATTCACTCTAAAAGACAAGGTTAAACTACAGGTATTGGAAAATTTAACTGATTCATATGGTGTAGTGCTGTTTGATAGATTAGTATTTATTAAAAAGAATAGTATTACTTCAGTTGATGAGTTAGAAGATACTGCTAAAGTAGCAGAGCAAGTACCTGTTTTAAATTATCACTTTATTTATCTAGAAGGTGAAAGTTGTGATGAAATGATATGTCATCCAGAAAGTCAAATAAATGAACAATTTGCTTATCTTTCGGCTAATAAAGTATTTACTCTTACCACTAAAGAATTAGGACAGTTCATAAGTGGCGAGATAAGACTTCCTAAAAAATCAATTTTATTAACAATCGATGATGGTGCAAGGGCAGAGAAGTTTATTCCTTTTTTAGAAAAATATAAAATAAATGCTACTTTATTTTTAGTATCTTCTTGGTATCCTAAAGAAACTTTTGCTTCTAACTATTTAGAACTTGCTAGTCATACCCATGATATGCATACTAATGGAGTTTGTCCAATGGGACAAGGTGGAGGAATAAGATGTTTAAGTGAAGATAAGATACAAGCTGATTTAAAAGCTAGTAGAGAAACACTTAATAATACGGAAGCTTTCTGTTATCCTTTTTATGAATATAATGATTATGCTATAGAACAGGTTAAAAAAGCTGGCTTTAAACTTGCTTTTATTGGTGGTAATAAAATGGTTACTAAAGATACTAATCCATATTTAATTCCAAGATATGTTATTTATAAGAATACATCAATAAACTTTTTAAAGAATTTATTAGGTTAAATTATCCCAAATCTTTGTAATAAACTAGAAAATAGTCTTATTACAAAAAGAGTAATCGTACGATTACTCTTTAATAATATCCTTTAAAGAACTTTTATATTCAGATATTTTTTCTTTATACTCTTCAATCTTATCTTTTAACTCTTGATTTTCAACTGTTAATTCATCATTTTTATCTTCTAATTCTTGAATACTCTTTTCATAACTCTCAACCATTTTATAATCTTCATTTTCTTCAGCTTCTAATTGTTTTACTTTAGATTTTAAATTTTCAATATTGCTACTATTACCATAAATAGTAACACTATAATCATAAAGCTTATTATAATTGTAAAGTTTCTTTTTAGCTAAATTAGTTAGAACTAAATTTTTTATTTTCTTAAAATTACTCTTATCAGTATGTGTTATAAAAAAGTTATTGTTATCAGGAGAAAAAGTTACTTTACTAAAGTCACTATAATACTTAATTTCAATCTTAAAATTATCACCAAGTGTTTCATCAACTTGATAAGTTGGATTATAATAGGTAAGATAATTCAAATTGTCAGTAGCACTTATTGTTTTAATTAACACATCCTCTTTAATAGAATCTGGTGTACTATCTTTATAAGTAGTATTAGTAATATCAACAAGTAATAATCCAAAAGAAAGACCAAGTCCTGCGATTGATATAATGAAACTAATCATTAGTCTTTTAAATGCTAGTTGTCTATTAAAAATGAACTCTAAAACCACTTCTAAAACTACTAGACAAAATAAAATAGAAAAGATAAGTCCAAAAGTAATACTACTATAGAATATACCCTTTATTATCAATAAGAAATTTAAAAGGAAAGCTGTACATAGAAAGAAGAAAAATATTAAGATAGGGAATGTTAGACAGATAATAATAAACTTAATAAAACCGATAATTATTTTCCCTAAGATACTAAAAAATACATTTGAAGAATTCTTATCATAAGTAACTATTTTTTCTTCTTTATTATCTATACATTGGATTTTTACATCTCTAATAACTATTTTATCTAGATAAATAATTTTAAATAGATAGATAAATAAAAATATAAAGATAAATAAATAAGAAGATTCAAATATTAGATGAAATATTTCTTTGATTATATTTGCTATTTCTCCACTACCTATATGCGAAATAACACTTCTAATATTGCTTTCTAAAAGTATAAAGGGTATTTTTAATAGTAGGAGTAGAGTAAAGATTATACTCATTATAAATATACATTTAATAATATCTTTAAAAGACATAACTCTAAACATTTGATAAGTTTTATTAATTAATTCTAAAAAATTATCAATGAAGTTATCAAAGTTTAGTTTTTTCTTATTTTCAAGTCCAATCTCTTTTATATCATCATTAGTTAGTTCTTCTAAACTACAGTTGAATATTTTGCAAAGAGAAAGTAGTTTATCCATTTCTGGATAAGTAATACCACTTTCCCATTTAGAAACAGATTGTCTTGTAACATCGAGCATATTAGCAAGTTCTTCTTGTGAAAGATTATTTTTCTTTCTTAACATTTGGAGTTTTTCATTAAAACTCATTTTTATCACCTCGAGACAATTTTATTATAGAACGCCAGTTGCTTTCTACCAACTATAAGTTGTTTTTTGTAAATTTTTGGTTGCATTTATATTTTATCAATAAAAAAACTCCTATTGTAGAGTTTTTTGCTTAACTTTTGGATTAGTTCTTCTATCTAAATCATACATTGCGTTTTCAACTGTTGCTATAGTATAAATTTCATTTCTAATGATTCGTTCGTAATTTTTATCAAAGTTATCAGTATATTCTTTAAATGTATCTTGTAATACTTGCTTTTTTTTCTCATTACCAAATATATTATTCCAATATTCTAATTTTAATTGTTCTGTTGGTTTAATAAAATTTATTTCACTTCCAGCAATAACTAACGAAAAATCTGTACGAGATTTTTTATTACTATCTTTTGATAGCTTGTAATCATTAAAAATACTCTCGTAAGTACTCTTTTCTAAATCTTCAGAAAACTGTATGGAAAATATTTGGTTAGTTACTAATTCTATTGCTTTGTTATCTCCTAGATATTTAAATAATAAAAATTCTATATCTTGATAAAATAAACCATTTTTAGATTTGTTGTAAGTATTTAAATCAATATATGGTGATGTTCCTATATTTTCAGTATTGAAATATAAACCATATAAAGAATTAAAAATTACTCGCTTATCTTTTTCAAGAAGCAAATCATCAACGTCATTAAATAAGCTTTCTTTAAAATCAATTATAAAATAATCACCATCTTCTATTTCTGTTCCATCAGTATATAGAAATTTTTTAGCTTTTTCATAATCTTTTTTGACCATTTAAAATTCTCCTCTCATGTTGTTGTGTATTATATAGCGGTATTATTTAATAGTCAAGTTTTTTTACTTTAACTTTTTCATCGACCTTATCTTTTTTTCCAATTCTGACATATTCGATTTCCATAGCTCTTGCCTCGACATATCCTTCTTCTTTAATTGCTACTTTATTCCAGTATTCTTCCATAGCTTGTTTATTTTTTGCTTGAATAACTGCTTTTCTAAATTTTTTTAATTCTTTAGTACTCATTATCATAAATAATTATTCTCATTTCATTATTTTTTTATAGCCTGTTTTTCAACTTTAATTTTTTCTTTGACTTCTATTTTCTTATCAAGATTGAATAGCATATTATCTACTGATGCAATGTCATAAATATCATTAGCAACTATATTTTTATACTTTTCTTTAAATTCTTTATCATTTTCTACAAATTTTCTTGTAAGTTCTTCTTGTAATTCTGGTCCGCATTCTCTAATTAATTCAGCATATTCAAGTTTGATATTGTCATCTAATTTATATATAAAATCATGGTGATTTATTGATAATATTGTTAAATTATCAGCAATTCTTTTATATTTTTCACTGTTTTCAAAAATATTGGCATCAGTAAATTTTGATAAATTTCCTTCATTCATGATTACTTCTCTTTTTGTTAAAATTTCAATTGCTTTGTTATCTCCTAAATATTTAAATATAAACAAAATTCCTAATCCTTTTCGTTTATTAGCAAGTTCAGTGATATAATCTTCTTTAATTCCAATTGTACAAGTAGTTAATTTTCTATAGTTTTCACTAATTTTTAAATTAACTAACTGATTAGAACTACGTTCAAACTGTCCTATGACTGTTGCAAAAAATTCTCCTTCTTTTACTGGCATACTTATTTGATATTTTTCCATTATACTTCTCCTTTAATTTTTCTTTTACTTTTTACTAATTTTTTTGTTTTTTGGTCATTACCTAAATCATACATAATATTTTCTACATATGCTAAAGGTGAAATATTAGTTTCAACTATTGTTTTAAAGTTTTTCTGAAAATTGTTTTTAGCTTTTCGAAAAGACTTTTTTAGTTCTTTTTCTATTTGTGTTCCATATTCAGTAACTAATTCAAAGTAATCAGCTTTAAGATCTTTGTCAGGTTTTAAAATCTTGACATCATCAGAAGAAAAAACAATTAAAGAATTAAGCATATACTCAAATCTAATACTATCTTCCAAAATACCTGTTTCACTAATTGGAACACAATATTCGTATTCACTACTAGGAATTATTTTCATTTCTCTATTACTCATTGCTTCGATGACTCTGTTGTTTCCTAAATATTTAAATAACAAAGGTACTCTTGTTCCAAGTAATGCATTTATTGAATAGTCTCCTTTCAATTTAATCTTACTAGCAGTAATTTCTTCACTATTAGCATTTAGTTCCAACTTCAATAGGGGAGTGTGATATATATTATCTTTAAATTGGTCATTTCCTACAATTACAAAAAAGCAGTCCCCATCCTTTATTGGTGTATCATCAGTATATTTTAAATTACTCATACCTTAACATCCCTCTTTTAAATATTATATAATTAAATCTTAAAAAAATAAAATAAAAAAAGCCTTAAAGGCTTATTTACAAGTAGCACCAAGTTGTTCATATAAACTTTTGACATCACTTATTTTAACTTTTCCCTCTTTAATTAATTGACTATTAGCAGAATCAATTTCAATTAATTTATCAGTATCAATCAAAGCATAATTGATATCAACAGTAGAAACTAATTTGTTACCATCAATTGTAACATTATATTGATAATATTTAACATCTTTATAAGGACTGTAAATTTTCTCTATCTGTTCCTTATAAGTATTAAGAGTAGAAGTATCACTAGTTTCAATTGACTCTTCACTTTTTACACGCGTAACATAATTACCGGTGTAAGAAACTTTGTAACTTAAGTTAGTTTTCATTTCATTTTGATTCATACTTCTAGTACAAGTCATTGTTTTCTTAGTAGAAGAACAACCTGTCACTAAAAACATAACAGAAATAATAACTGCCAAAAATAAATATTTTCTTTTCATAGATTTCCTCCTAGCATTACTTTATCATAAAACAAATACAATTTCCACACCTTTCGACAAATTAATTAATTACTATTTGATAGATTAATATTGGTGATAATGGTGAATAAAAAGTTTATATTTTCTTTAATAGTAGCAGTTGTTTGTGGAGCGTTTATTGGTCATACTTTATTTGAAAAATTTAGGAAAGAAGAAGAAACTGTTTTCAGTGAAAGTACCACTCTTTATTTTTTAAGAGAAGGTGTTTATGATAATTTAGAATATGCCTTAACTAGTGCTAATAAGTATGACACTAAAATTATAGTAAAAGAAAAAGCTAAATATTACCTTTATCTAGCAATTTCTAAAAATGAAGAAACTTTGGATGACTTTAAAAAAATTTATAAAAATAATTCTTTAGTAATAGAAGATAGAAAGGTTAATAATGAAAGCTTTTTAACTGCTTTAGAACAGATGGAGAATTTACTTAAGAAAGCTACTAGTAATGAAGAAAAAGAAACAATTGAGAAAGTAATTCTTGCTAATTATGAAGAACTGGTATTAAAAAACTAATCTTACAGTATAAACTTTGTAGATACTGTTTATAATTAAATTAGAAGGAGTAATTTTATGAAAGTTAAAGAAATACCATCTAATGAAAGACCAAGAGAAAGGTTAGAAAATTATGGACCAGGTAATTTATCAACCTCTGATTTATTAGCAATTATCTTATCCAGTGGACTTAAAGGAAAAAATGTTACAGAGCTTTCTTTTGAATTATTATCTAAAGTTGATAGTGTTAAAGATTTAGCTAATCTAGAATTAAAAGAATTATGTAAAGTAAAAGGAATAGGTAAAGCGAAAGCTACTACTTTATTAGCAGCAATAGAATTAGGAAAGAGAATTTATTTGTTACTTGATGCTAAAAAAGTAAAATTAATTACAGCAGAAGACATTTTTTCTTATAGTAAGTATTTATTTTATGGAAAGAAACAGGAATGTTTTTATTGTTTATATGTAGATAAATTAAGAAATTTAATTACAGCTAAACTTCTTTTCATGGGAACAATGGATAGAAGTAGCGTTCATCCAAGAGAAATATTTAAAGAAGCTTATAAAGTATCAGCTACAGGAATAATCTGTATTCATAATCATCCATCAGGTGTATTGTTACCAAGTCCTAAAGATATTGAATTTACTAATGATTTAATAAGTCTTGGTAATTTTCATGGTATATATATACTTGATCATTTAATTGTTAATGAGCATAAATATTACAGTTTTGTAGAAAATAGAAATAAGAATAATTGAAAAAAAAATAGGTTTCAGATATACTAGATAAGGAAAGAAAGGAAAGAGAAAAGATGTACCAAAAGAAAAAGAAAAGAAAAAAAATTATTATTATATTTGCTGCTATTTTTATTTCATTTTTCCTTCTATTTTATTCTTTAACTTCTAATAGAAAAGTAGGTGCAGTTGAAGGTGTATTAAAAGATGGAGCAACAATTATTTCTAAGATTGTAATGACACCATTTACAACTTTAAATAAGGAAAAAGATAAAGATGCTAGTAAGAGTTATTTAATTCAAAAGAATATAAATGTTCATTTAGAAGAAGAAATAGAACAATTAAGAGATACTCTTAGTTTAAATCAAACTTTAACTGGTTATAATATTGTAAATGCTACTGTAATAAATAGGAATAGAAGTTACTGGTATCAAACTTTAACTATTGATAAAGGTAAGAGTTCTGGTTTAAAAGAAAATATGATTGTTATAACTAAGAATGGTTTAATTGGTAAATTAGAAAAAGTTACTAAGTATTCTGCTACAGTTAAATTAATAACTGCTAATGATGTTAATAATAAAGTATCTGTTTCTATTACTACTTCTAGTGGGGAAACTAATGCTATTTTAAGTGGTTATGATAAGAAAAAAAATGAAATATTAGTTAGTGGTGTTGATAGTAGTATTGATATTAATAAAGGTGATGCCGTAACAACTAGTGGTTTAGGGGGAGTATTTCCACGAGGTATTTATATTGGTAAAGTAGAAAGTGTCTCTTTAGATAAATATGGTTTAAGTAAAACTTTAGCCATAAAAACTGACCAAAATTTTAATAGTATTCACTATGTTACTATTCTAAAAGGAGAAAAATAACTATGCTTTTTGTTTATATAACTGTCATTATTTCTTTTCTTTTAGATGGCGTTTTATCTAATTTTTTAAATTATATGTTGGGTGATATATCTATCTTTAATCCTTTATTAACTATTGTAACAATAATAATGATTTATCCATATTTTAAGAAAGATGAAAATAAGTACTTTATTACTTCCTTTATTTTAGGATTTTTATATGATTTATTTTATACTAATTTATTATTTACTGATGCTATTTTATTTCTATTACTAGCATTAATTTATAGTTATTTATATAAAAAATTAGAAGTAAATGTTCTAACGACAGCTTTTTCTATTTGCTTAATAATTAGTATTTACGAAATTGTTTTAGCATTCTTATTATTCATCTTTGATATTGTACCAGTGACATTTTCCGAAGTTTCATATTTAATAGTTAATAGTTTGCTATTAAATGTCATCTATGGAGAAATATTATATCTAATATCAAGAATAACAAAACGCAAAAGACGTCTAAATTAGTCTTTTCTTTTTTTGATTTTCTTTTCATATTATTTACTAGGTGATGATAATGGTTGAATCAAAGTTTTATAAAAATAGTAATAATAAGAAAAGTAAGAGTAATTTTTTTAAAAATATTCTTTCTAGAATTTTAATAACAGTTATAGTAACACTTCTATTATTAATTTGTTTTAAAATGAATAATAATTTTAAGAAAAGTTTTTATCATTATACTTATGAACAGAACTTTCCTTTTTCAGTTGTTAAAAACTTTTTACAAGAAAAATTTGGAACTAGCTTAACTTTTGATAAGATAGTGACAGATCAAGAAGTTTTTAATGAAAAGTTATCTTATAAAGATAAGAGTTTATATCATGATGGGGTGAAGTTAACAGTCAGTAGTGAATATATGGTACCATCTTTTGAAAGTGGAATAGTTGTATATATAGGTGAAAAAGAAAATTATAAACAAACTGTTATTGTCCAGCAGATGAATGGTGTAGATGTTTGGTATGGAAATATTAAGCAAGCGAATGTTAAGCTTTATGATTATGTTGAAAAGGGTGCATTGATTGGTCAAGTTAGTGATAAGACTTTGTATTTAGTATTTCAAAAAGAAGGGAAGTTTATAGATTATCAAAGCTATCTTTCAAAAAGTTAAATTTCATAAGTCTTGTTTACTATTTCTATTTCTAGCAGTTTTGACGGGTCAATTTTATTTAATTTTTCTTTCTTTTTTATTATTATTTACACATGAATGTGGACATTTCTTTACAGCTTGTCTTTTTAAATGGGAAACTAAAGAGATAACTTTTTATCCTTTTGGAGGTATTGCTCGTTTTGCTTCAATGATTAACTGTCCCATTTTAGAAGAGTTACTAGTGTTAGTAATGGGACCTTTGGTTCAATGTGTTTTTTACTATTTTTTTAAAGATTTATTAATGACTCCATATCAAACAAAATTATTTACTACTATTCATTATAATATTTTAGTATTTAATCTTTTACCAATTTATCCTTTAGATGGTGGTAGAATTATTGAAGTACTTTTGTGCTATTTTATGTCTTATCAGGATAGTTATAAAGTTACATTTTTAATCTCTTATTTATCACTTCTTTTAATTTTTATTTTCTTTTTAGTTTATCCTAGTACTTATTTTTTACTAATGTTTATTTTAATTTTATTAAGACTTATTAAAGAAAAGAAATATTTAAAGTATTATTATGAACGTTTTATATTGGAAAGGTATTTGAAAAAATTAGTTTATAAAAAAAGAAAAATAGTAAGAAGTGAGAAGAAGTTTCGAAGAGAATATTCTCATATTATTAAAAATGGCGATTGGTATCAGAGTGAGGAAGAGTATTTAAAAGATAAATATGTAACTTAAATACTAAAAAAGTTCATACTTTTCTCGTATTATTATTTTATCTTGTTCTATTGTTATCTATCTATATATTTGTTACTATTATTTTGGATACATTTGAAATATCAGGTGCTTTCCCTTCTATAAAATTTAAATTAAATAGAAGGGTGGTGATATCTATGACAAAAAATCAAACATTTGTCGTAATATTACTTCTATTTTTGGTAATATTTATAATATTATTTAAATAAAAAGGCACCTGATTCAACTTATGTTGAATTCGGGTGCTAACCACGAAAAATCTGGGAAGCATCTGATTACCACAATCAAATGTATCCTTTTTTTATTATATGAAGTTTCCTTCATCTAGATACATCTTATCACAGAAATTATTTAATAACAATGTATCATTTCTAAAAATACTAATATAAGAAAAAAATTTACTTTTCTCGTATTATTTTAAAATGTAATTTTTAATTTCAAAGTGCAAAATATAAGTTTCAAAGTGCAATTTTTGCACTTTGAAATTATTTATACTATAAATAGAAGAAGTGCGAATATCTTCACACTTTTCTAGTAATATTTATTATATTATTATAAAAATAGCACCTGATTTCAACTTTTGTTGAATTTGAGTGACAAACCAAATCTTGGAAAAACACCTGATTATGGTCTATCAAATTTAGATTTATTTAGCAAAATTTTCTTTGCTAAATACATATTACAACAAAGAATAAGAAATAACAATATTCTTTTCTAAAAAATACTATTAAAGATAAAATTAACATATTTCTCGTATTATTATAGAGTTTTTATTCTCTAATTAAAGCATTCTAAAAGAAATAATGCTATAATTAGGGCGGTGAAGAAAAAATGAACAAAAAAATACTAATAGTAGAAGACGATATCAGTATGCAGGAGGAATTAAAATCTTTATTAGAAAACACTTCCTATGAAGTATCAGTATTAAAAGACTTTGTAAATGCTAAAGAAGTAATTTTAAATTCCAATGTTGATTTAGTATTATTAGATGTGAATATTCCTTATCTAAATGGAGAATTATTATTAAAAGAACTAAGAAAAGAAAGTAATATACCTGTTATAATTCTTACTAGTCGTGCTAGTGAATTAGATGAAGCTTTATCAATTTCTTATGGCGCTGATGATTTTATTACCAAACCTTATAATCCAACTATATTACTACTTCGTATTCAAAACGTCTTTAAACGCTTAAACCAAGTAAAAGATAAAATTAAATATCGTGACTTAATAGTTTATCAAAATAAAGGAACATTAGTAAAAAATCAAGAGACGATAGAACTTACTAAAAATGAAATGATAATATTTTTATATCTTTTAACCAATCAAAATAGAATAGTAAGTCGTGATGAGTTGATGAGTGAATTATGGAATAACGAAGAATATATAAATGATAATGCTTTAACAGTAAACATCAGCAGATTAAGAAGTAAATTAGCAAGCTTTGGTTATAGTGAAGCGATTGAAACTAGAAAAGGACAAGGGTATATCTTATTATGAGACTTAAAAACTATTTAAAAGATAAAATACTTTCTATAATTATCTATTTTTTAGCTACAATATTAATAATTAGTATCTTATTAGCATTTAAAATGTCTATCTACTTAGTATTAATAATTTCTACTATTCTTTTAGTAACTGGTATTAGTATTCTTCTCTTAGAGTATTTTCGAAAGAGAAACTTTTATCAAAACTTAATAACTAATCTTGAAGCTTTAGATAAAAAATACTTAGTTTTAGAAACTGTAACTACTCCTAGTTTTTATGAAGGAAAACTACTAAGTAAAATATTATATGATATAGATAAATCTATGATTGAAGAAATTAATAGATATAAAGCAAACTTAGAAGACTTTAAAGATTATATCGAAATGTGGATTCATGAAGTGAAAATGCCTCTAGCTACACTTATTTTGATGACTCATAATAATAAAGATTTAGATAGAAAATACCTTTATCAATTAAAAAGATTAGATAACTATCTAGACCAAGTATTATATTATGTACGTAGTAACTATTTAGAAGAAGACTTTACCTTTCAAGATGTTAGTTTAGATAAAGTAATTACAGCGATAGCTTTAAAAAATAAAGATGATTTATTAGAAAATAATATAGATTTTATCGTTGATACAAAAGGAATGAAAGTTACTACTGATTATAAATGGTTGGAATTTATCTTGAATCAAATAATCAATAATAGTATTAAATATGCTAGTAAAACTAAAAATAGCTATATCAAAATAACAGCACATCAGTTAGATGATAAAGTTAGACTTAGTATTTTAGATAATGGTAAAGGAATTAGTAAAAGTGATTTACCCAAAGTCTTTAATAAGTCATTTACTGGTGATAATGGAATTTATAATACAAAATCAACTGGAATGGGTTTATATATTGCTAAGAAATTATGTGATAAACTAGGTCATAAAATAGAAATTACCTCTTTAGCAAGTGAATATACCTTAGTAACTTTAACCTTTGGTGTAAATAACTATTACAAAATACAGACTAATATTACAAAATTGTAATGAACTGTAATATTAAACAAACGACAAAGTAATTACTCTTCATCTAAAATGGTAACAGAGGTGAGAAAAATGAATGATTTATTAAGAATCGATAATATTGAAAAGTATTATGGAACAAAATCAAGTTTAACAAAAGCTCTTGATGGTTTATCATTTTCAGTAGCAAAAAAAGAATTTGTTGCTATTATGGGAGCGAGTGGAAGTGGAAAGACAACATTATTAAATTGTATTTCTACTATTGATAAAGTAACTTCTGGGCATATCTTTTTAGGAGATACCGATATTACTAAATTAAAAGGTGAAGATTTAAATAGTTTTCGAAGAGAAGAGTTAGGTTTTATCTTTCAAGACTTTAATCTTCTTGATACTTTGACGGGGTATGAAAATATTGCTTTAGCATTATCTATTCAAAATGTTCCTTTCTTAAGTATTGATAGTAGAATTAAGAAAGTAGCAAAAGAATTAGATATTACCAATATCTTAAATAAATACCCTTATGAGATGAGTGGTGGTCAAAAGCAAAGAATAGCAGCAGCTAGAGCAATAATTACTAATCCTAAACTAGTTTTAGCAGATGAACCGACTGGTGCTCTTGACTCTAAAGCTAGTAAAATGTTACTAGAAAAGTTTAACTATTTAAATAATGAATTAGATGCTACGATACTAATGGTTACACATGATGCTTTTACAGCTAGTTATGCTAAAAGAGTAATTTTTATTAAAGATGGTAAAATATTTAATGAATTGCATAAAGGTGATTTATCACGAAAAGAATTCTTTGATAAGATAATCAATGTTGTTACTGTCTTAGGAGGAGACTTGAACGATGCTTTGTAAACTATCTTTTAAAAACATCAAGAAAAGTCTTAAAGACTATGCAATTTATTTCTTTACTTTAGTCCTAGGAATTAGTATCTTCTATCTTTTTAATTCTATTGATAGTCAAACAGCAATGATGAATTTATCAGAATCTACTTCTTCTATCATTGAATTAATGACTAGAATGATGTCAGTAGTAAGTGTTTTTGTCTCCTTTATCTTAGGTTTTTTAGTAATATATGCTTCAAGATTTTTAATTAAAAGAAGAAATAAGGAATTTGCTATTTATCTGACGTTAGGAATGAGTAAAAGAAAAATATCACTAATCTTATTCTTTGAAACATTAATAATAGGGTTTGTTTCCTTAGGAGTAGGTTTGTTATTTGGTGTTATTTTATCACAACTGATGAGTGTTTTAGTAGCTAGTATGTTTGAAGTTGATTTAACTAGTTTTAAGTTTGTTTTTTCAAGTAGTGCTTTTATAAAAACAATTATCTATTTTGGAATAATTTATTTAATTGTGATGTTATTTAACACTATCATTATTAATAAATGTAAATTAATAGATTTAATTAATTCTAATGTAAAAAAAGAAAAACTTAAACTAAAAAGTCCCGTTTTATCTTTCTTATTATTTATAGTAGCAGTGATTATTCTTGGTTATGCTTATTACTTAGTTATCACTATTTTTGATAGGAATTTAAATGATTTAAATATCTTTCTCCCAATTATTCTTGGAATAGTTGGTACCTTCTTAGTATTTTTCTCTTTATCAGGTTTTCTTTTAAAAATATTAAGTAAAAAGAAAAAGCTATATTATAAAGAATTAAATAGTTTCGTTATTAGAGGAATAAGTAGTAAAGTAAATACAACTGTTGTTTCTGTAACGGTTATTTGTTTAATGTTATTTTCAACTATTTGTATTTTAGCTAGTGCTTTATCGATTAGAAATTCCTTAAATAACTCTTTAATAAAGTATGCACCTTATGATATTGAAGCAAGTAAAACTTATAATGCACCGAAAGAGTTATATGGTTATACAGAAGAGCAGGCGAAAGATTCTTTTCTTACCATTAATGAGTCTTTTGATAATATTAATTTTAATTATAAAAAATACTTTACTGATGTAATTGATTTTACAATATATAGTGATGATAGTATAACTTTACAAAGTTCTCTAGGTAGTTACTATAAGATAGCTAAGAAAAAATATCCTTACTTAGGATATGCTTCTAATGTCGAATTGATGAAAGTAAGCGATTATAACAAAATAGCTAAAGCTTTTAAACTAGATAGTTTAGCTCTTGATGATAATCATTATGCTTTGGTTGCTAATTATGAATCAATGAAAAATCTTAAAGAAGAAGCTTTAAAAAGAAGAGCAGTAATTACTATTAGTAATAATGATTATTATCCTAAATATAGTTATGCAATTGATGGATTTTACGAAATGGCTAGTAATGGTACTAATCTTGGTTTCCTAGTTTTACCAGATGAAGCTTTAGATAATGCTAGTCCTTATAAATACTTTAAATTAGCAAATTATAAGGAAGATAAAGAAAAAACAGAAAAGATGATAAATAATCTTATGAAGACTGATTCTTTTTCTAATACTATTTTAAGTTTTAATACTAAAGAAGATATTTATGCTTCTAGTATTGGTATTGGAGCATTAGTAACCTTTATTGGTCTTTATCTAGGAATTATTTTCTTAATATCTTGTGCTGCCATCCTTGCTTTAAAAGAGTTATCAGAGTCAAGTGATAATAAAATGCGCTATAACATTTTGCGTAAAATAGGTGCTAGTGAAGAGATGGTAAATAAAGCTTTATTTAAACAAATAGGTATTTTCTTCTTATTACCATTATCTTTAGCTGTTATTCATTCGGTCTTTGGTATTATGTTCTGCAATAAAATTCTTGTTTTAGTAGGGGTCAATGTTAAGATATCTTCTATTATCATAACGGCATTATTTATTGTTTTAATCTATGAAAGTTATTTCTTACTAACATATTATTGTAGTAAAAATATTATTAAAGATAAAAACTAATTTATTACTAAAAAAAATAGTCCTATCTATATCAAGTAGATAGGATTATTTGATTTTAACTTTTTGATTAAGCATTCTATTATCACATTCCTTTGCAAGTATTAAACTGCATATAAGGAATAAGCTTAAGAATAACATAAGTAATAATAAAATTAATTTTAACATAAAACCTCCTGTCATAATTATTATATACAGCGTGTTATCTTTTTATTCTTACTATCATTATAAAATTATTGATTTACGAAATTTGTCAAAAGATGTCGATAAAATTATTGCTTTTCTAAATCTTTCATTTTGGAATAAACAAAATCTACGATATACTAAAGTAGAATAGAACGAAAAGAATAGAAACTATTAAATATACTTAAATTTTAATTGACAAGATGGTAGTATTAAGTATATTATATATAGCGACTGGGAGGGGTAATAATATGGAAGAAATCAATCTTATGGAGTTTTTTGACTATTATTTAGCAAGAGTTGTTTATGTTCTAGCAACTATTTTTGCATTTGTACTTTTAGGCAGTATTTACAGTTTAGTTATAAAAACACCATTATATCAGAGTAGTACAACTGTTGTTTTAGCAAGAGAAAGTGACGATACACAAAAATACACGCAAAGTGATGTTTTATTAAACCAAAACTTAGTTCCAACTTATAGTAACATCATTAAAAGTCGTAGTGTATTAAGACAAGTCATTAACAATGAGAAATTAGATTACACAACAGATGAATTATCTAGTTTAATAACTGTTTCAAGCGTTGAAAATACAGAAATAATTAAAGTAACAGTTAAAAACAAAGATAGAGAATTAGCTAAGAAAATAGCTAATGCCATTGTGCCAGTTTTCTCTAACAAAGTAAAAGGTTTCTATAACATTGATAATGTAAGTGTACTGGATACAGCAGAACTAGCAAGTAAACCTTGTAATATTAACTATTCAAAAGAACTTATTATTTACACAATGTTAGGATTTGTACTATCTAGTGGTGTTATCTTTGTAATCTATTACTTTGATACAACTATCAAGAGTACATCTGATATTGAAGATAAGTTAAAATTAACTGTTTTAGGAACAGTACCAAAAGCGAATAGGGGGTAAGTAAAGTGATATTTAAAAAGAAAGAATCTTTAAAACCAAAACAAGCTGATTTATTATTGAATTTAAATAAAAAGACTAGTTTTACAGAATCAATTAAAAGTATTAGAACCAATTTAGCTTTTTCGGAAGTAGATAAGAAAATGCAAGTAATATTAGTAACTTCTGCACAACCAGGAGATGGAAAGAGTTTTATCTCTGCTAATTTAGCTCTTGCTTATAAAGATGAAGATAAGAAAGTATTATTAATTGATGCTGACTTAAGATGTGGTAGACAAAATCAAATATTTAGAATTGTTAACTCTGCTAATAAAGGTTATTCTAACTTGATTTTAAATTATCAAGAAGCTGGTACTGGTAAGAATAAGAAAGCAGTAGCTTTTGATATTAAAGATTATATAGTAAAAACAAAACAAGGAATAGATTTAATTCCTAATGGACCAACACCACCTAATCCAATTGAACTATTAGCAAGTAATAATAATGAAAAGGTAATAGCACAATTAAAGAAAATGTATGACATTATTATTATTGATTGTACACCAGTTCTTGGAATAAGTGATGCTATTGTTATGACAAAATATAGTGATGCAAACGTCTTAGTAGTTTCTAACAAAAAGACAAAGTTAGAATTGGTATCAAGAGTTGAAAAGATATTTAGCCAATCACATGCTAGCTTAACAGGAGTAGTAATTAACAAAGTTGATGTTAGTGAAGGTGGATATTACGGATATTATTCTAATAGTTATTATGGAGAATCTGAATAGTGAAAGATTTACATAATCATATTTTACCAGGGTTAGATGATGGGTGTAAAAGCGAAGAAGAAAGCTTGAAAATGTTAAATGACTTGATTAATAGTGGCATTAATGAAGTCGTTTTTACACCACATTATGTTTCTGGTACTAAATATACGGCGAATAATAAGAAAAAGAAAGAGGCTTTTCTTAAATTAAAAAAAGTCATTGAAAATAATAAGTTACCGATTAAAGTTTACTTAGGTAATGAGATTTTATTCTGCGATAATATTTTAGAGTTACTTGATAAGGGAGAAATATTATCTATTAATAATTCTAAGAATTTACTTATTGAATTTCCAATGATGAATTTGCCGCATAATGCAAAAAATGTCTTTGATGAATTAATAAGTGCTGGTTATAATGTGATACTAGCACATCCTGAAAGGTATTATTTTGTAAGAGAAGACATTAATGTATTAAATGACTTTGTAAGTATGGGAGTGCACTTACAAGGAAATTATACGAGCTTATTTGGAAAGTATGGTAGGACAAGTAAGAAAATTTTAAAAAAGCTTTTAAAAAGAGGAATGATTGATATACTTGCTAGTGACACACATCATGAAGTGATTGGAAATGAAGTAGCATTAAGAAGAAAATTAAAATGGTATTTGAAAGAAGAAGAAATCAATCGACTTCTTTTTGAAAACTTTGATTTGATTGTTAATAATAAAAAATAAGAACAGTAAAGAGGTATATGTTAATGGCAGTTAACAAAAATAAATCAGGGTTAAAAGGTAAGATATCTATTTTAGATAAATTCATAAGTATGGAGTGGAGGTAACAATGATGATTTCAGCAGATACAACAATTGAAGATGATACTATAGTTCAAAGGGGAAAAACAAAAGCAATTCTTTATAGGATAGAAAGAGGTTCTTATTTCTTTATAAAGAGGATATTTGATATAATATGCTCTTTAATAGGGATATTATTATTAATTCCTGTAACATTAGTAACTAAAATTTGTTATTTAATAACAGGGGATAGAAAATCAATTTTTTATAAGCAGAAGAGAATTGGCAAAAATGGAAAGCCTATATATATATATAAATTTAGAAGTATGGTATATAATGCAGATGAAGTGTTAAAGGAACTTTTAAAAGACCATAAGTATAAAAAAGAATGGGATTTAAATCAAAAATTTGAAAACGATCCTAGAATAACAAAAATGGGAAATATTTTACGAAAAACATCATTAGACGAATTACCACAATTTATAAATGTGTTAAAAGGTGATATGTCTATGATAGGACCTAGACCTTTAGTAGAAGGTGAGCTTGATGCTCATAAAGGGGATCATACAATATATGAAAGTATTCGTCCAGGTATTTCTGGCTGGTGGGCAGCAAATGGCAGAAGTGCAACTACTTATGAAAAAAGACTTGAATTAGAATATTTTTATTGTAATAATTGTAATTTAATATTAGATATCAAGTGTATTTTTAGAACAATAAAAGCAGTTTTATTTAAAACTGGGGCAAAGTAAAATATTATATTAAAGAGATAAAATACAATTTAAGTATTTAATCATTGCATAATGAGATGTTTCTTTTCAGAGTGAACTAAATTATACGAGTATACATTTGGTTCAAAATTTATAAAATAAAAAAGACAGTGTTTTTGTTTTCTTTTTTTGAAAGGAGTTTATATGATTAAAGCAGAATTTCATATTCATACTAGATATTCAAAAGACAGTATACTAAATAAGTATTTTATATTAATTATGTGCAAAATAAAAGGAATCAAGCTATTAGCAATTACTGATCATAATGAAATAAAAGGAGCTTTAAAATATTCTAAATTTTTAAAAAAACATAATATTGATGTTATAATCGGTGAGGAAATAATGACTAATTGTGGGGAAATAATAGGATTATTTCTTACTAAAAGAATAGAACCAAATTTATCTGTTGAGGAAACTATTAATTTAATAAAAGAGCAAGATGGATTAATATATTTACCTCATCCGTATGATGAAAAAAGGTATAAAACAGTATTAAATAAGGATGAACAATTAAAATTCAAAAGTTGTTTTGATTTTGTCGAAATACATAATGGTAGAAATATAAAAAAAGAATACAGTCTTAATCAAAAAAAGAGACAAAAAATGATTGGAGCGACAAGAATAGTTGGAAGTGATGCACATGTTTTTTTTGAATTAGGAAGGAACTATATTTTGATGGAATATAATGGTAAAGATTCCTTTATAAAAGATGTAGAAGCAGGTAAAGTACATAAGGCTGATTGTATTATGTTTGCACATTTTTGTACTAAGATAGCTAGAGTTATAACAATGATAGAGAAAGGTGATTTAAGTGGAATATATAGAATTATCGTTAGAGGACGTAGAGAAAAAAAGTAAGGAATTATACGAAATGATTTTGAAAGACAAATTTGATTTTGAACTTGTTATATTTATTGCAAAAGGTTCATTTCCAATTGCTAACAAGTTATCTAAGGATAGTAATGTGCCATTGTTGGAAATATCAGCAACTCGAAAAGGGGGAGGAGTTAAAAAGATACTGAAGCCATTTTTGAAGATTGTTCCTAAAAGATTACTTATATATTTAAGAAGAAAAGAAATGAAATCAACATATCATGAAAAAAACTGTGAAAGAAACATCTCTTTTTCTGTAAGTAAATATAAAAAATATTTAAAGTGTAATAAGATATTATTAATAGATGACTCTATTGATTCTGGATATTCAATTATTGAGGTAAAAAAAGCTTTGGAGAACTATTTTAATGCAGCTGATATAAGAGTTGCTGTATTTAATACAATGAAAAAGTCGATAATAAGGCCAGATTTTACCTTGTATGAAGATACAATGATTTGTGGACCATGGTCAAATGATTCCAAATTTTATAGTACTTTTTTAACTGAGTATAAGAAATGGAAGAAAGAATATGATAGATAAGATTAGTGTAATTGTTCCAGTTTATAAAGTGGAACAATATTTAAGAAAGTGCGTTGATAGCATAATAAAGCAAACATATTCAAATCTAGAAATAATATTAATTGATGATGGTTCTCCTGATAATTGTCCTATTATTTGTGATGAATATGCTATGAAAGACAACAGAGTTGTAGTTATTCATAAAAAAAATGGTGGTTTGTCAGATGCAAGAAACGTTGGTATTGCAAAATCAACTGGAAAGTACATAACATTTGTTGACAGCGACGATTATATAGCAAGTGATTATATTGAATATTTATATAAATTAATTTTGTCTGCTAACGGAGATGTTTCTATTGTACTACCTCAAATATTTTATGATAATCAAGAACAAGTGGCAATTAGTAACAAAAAAGAATCAATTAGAATATATGACTCTAAGAGTGCCTTATTAACTATGTTATATCAAAAAAAATTTGATACATCAGCTTGGGGAAAATTATATAGTAAGAAAATTTTTGAAGATGTTGTTTTTCCTGTTGGAAACATATATGAAGACATATCTACGATATACAAGACTTTATTAAAGAGTAAGGTAATAGTATATTCGAATCAGAAAAAATACTATTATTTAAAAAGAAACGATAGTATTATGGGAAGGTCATTTAAAGAAAAAGATATGGATTATATTTATCAAGCTGAAAGTATGTATAATTCTATTAAAAATATTGATAAAGAAATTGAAATTGCAGCAAGATGTAGACTTATAAACGCAAATTTTAGTGTTTTAAAAAAAATCTATAAATATGATAAGAAAAATAAAAATTTGAAACTAATTATTGCTAATATAAAAAGTATGAGAAAAGGTATTTTGTTTAATAAAGAAGTTAGAATTAAAACAAGAGTAGCTGTTTTATTTAGTTACTTTGTTTAAAAGGGTGATATTATGTTTTATATTATAATAATGATTTTAGCTGTTTTATTTATACTACCAGTAAAATATTCAAAAAGTAAATTTGTTTCAAAGGTATGTTATATTATTTCTTTTATGATTTCATTTTTGCCAGCGGCTTTAAGGTATGGTATAGGTACCGATTACTTTTATACGTATGTTCCTTATTTTAAGTGGATTAACTCAGGGGTAAGAGAATATGGTGAAGTTGGTTTTAATTTTCTAAATAAATTTATTGGATTTTTTACAACTGATTATCAATGGCTTTTTTTCGTTACCTCTTTTATTATATTATTGTTCATTTATAAAGCTATTTGGGACAATTCAGAAGATGTTTTGCAAAGCGTTTTACTAATATATGTTGGACAGTCTTATTTTTACTCCATGAATATGGTTAGGCAATCTATTGCTATTTCTATTATATTGTATAGCTATAAATTTTTAAAAGACAAAAAATATATAAAACTGTTAATTTGTATAGTATGTGCTTCTTTATTCCACAGTTCAGCTTTGGTATTAATTCCTATCTTTGCAATAAGTATGTTAAATATTTCGATATTAAAAAAAATAATAATTTTTATAATTTTATTTGCACTGCAACCTGTTTTTTATAAAGCATTAATATTATTATTAGGTTATACCAAATATGGTTGGTATTATACAGAGGGGTTATTTAAAGAAGGCATTTCAATATTGCTAGTTTTACAAAACATAATAATATTAGTATTGGATTTTTATTATCAAAAAATATATTCAAGAAAAATTACCAAAGAATATAAAATTTTGAGCAATATAAATTTTATTGGTGTCTGTTTAATGATTTTGTCATGTAATATACCATTAGTTTTTAGAATTATAAGATATTGTACTATATTTCAAATATTATTAATTCCTAAATTATTAAATTTATCTGACAATGATGTAAATAAAAAAATTTTTGGAAGTTGCTTATTTTTATTTCTTACTGTTTGTATGATATATCAAATAATAATTTGTGGAGGAGAAGGAGTTTATCCATACGAATCAATTTTTGGGAGGTGATTAAATGAAAGAAAAAATATGCTTTTCTATTATAATTCCTGTATATAAAGTTGAAAAATATATAGATAGATGCATTTTATCTATTCTAAATCAAACATATAAGAATTTAGATATAATATTAGTTGATGATGGTTCACCAGATAATTGCCCTAATATTTGTGATGAATATGCAAAGAAGGATAATAGAATAAAAGTTATTCATAAAAAAAATGGGGGTTTATCTGATGCAAGAAATGTAGGATGCGAGAAAGCTACGGGTGATTATGTATGGTATATAGATAGCGATGATGAAATAATTCCTACTGCAATAGAAGAATTAGTTAATATAATTGAAGAATATAATTCAGATCTTATTTGCTTTAATTTTAAAGAAATCATTGAAGAAACACAAAAAGAGGCCAATAATGTTTTTTTTGCGTATACCTCATCTAAAAATGTGGAGGTACTTTCTTATAGTGAAGCTATTGATAATAATATTAATAGAGTAAGTATTAGATATGAAGCTACAAGTAAAGTATATAAAAGAGAAATTGCTAAACAAGTAAAATTCCCTGTGGGAGAATTAGCAGAGGACTTTGCTACATTTTTTAAGTTTCTCAAACTGGCAAAAAATATAGTATATTATGATAATCAATTGTATGTATACTATAAAAGATTAACTAGTATTATGGGGACGAAAACTACTAATTTATATATAAATACCTATAATAATGAAATTGCATACTATAAGGAAATACAAAAACTAAATCTAAATAAAAACACTATGAAAAAGGCAGATGATAATTTATTCAAAACATTAATTAAAACATATGTTAAATTATATAAGAGTGAAAATCAAAACATATTAAAAGATATTGAGAATAACTTAACTGATGTAAATTATGAACACTTAAGTACAAAATCAAAAATTTTATTTATACTATATAAAATAAATCCTAAACTTGTAGTTTATTTTGTTAGAAAACTATATAGTAATCTTTAATATATTATTTATTTGATATAAAACTTAGCAGTTCTATTATATAAAGTAAAAAAACTAAAATATATAAATTGTATTTAATATTATTTACTATGTTATTGTTAAATAAATAAGAAATTTTTATAAAGTATAGTACTATCTTTTTATATCAATATTGTTTTCTATATGATATGTTACTTATGATTATGAAATTGAAAGGGAGGTTAAATAGATATGAAAGAACAACTTTCGTTACACGAAATTCAAAAAGAAGAGCTTAATATATTAAGTAAAACTATAGCTTTTCTTAACAAAAATAATATAAATTATTATATATGGGCTGGTTCTCTTTTAGGTGCTGTCAGACATAAAGGATTCATTCCTTGGGATGATGACATAGATATTGCTATGGAAAGAAGTGAATATAATAAATTTATTAAGCTAATAAATAATGGAAAAAAAATTGATAAAAATTTTGATGTTATAGGTTTTGAACTTGGTAATGATATATGGCCTTTTGTCAAAGTTATCAACAAAGATGTAATTATTGAGGAAAGTGCTGGTGTTGATAATAATCTATGGTTGGATATTTTTCCTTTAGATGGTTCTCCTATCAACAACATTTATTATTCAAAACTAAAAATAATTCAAAAATTATTTTTTATTAAGAGGAATGATGATATGAATTTATCAGAAGTTTCTTCATCAAAAATAAAACTATTTTTAAAGAAATTTATTAGAATATTAATTAGACCTATACCAATAAAGAAAATTGTCGGGTCATATATTAAAGAGTGTTCTAAATATAATTGCTATGATGTTGGATATTTTGCTAATAATGTTTGGGGAATTTTTGAAAAGGAAAGATATAATGCTTCATCACTAAAACAAAATAAAAAATATAAATTTGAAAGTATTGAAGTAAATAGCTTAGCTGACAGTGATGGATGGTTGACATTAAGATATGGAGATTACATGTCATTACCACCAGAAGAAAAAAGGCAAACCCATGAATTTAAAGCTTGGAAGGTTAAATAGATGAAGAATAAGATAACATTGATAAACATGATAAGTACATTGTTACTTCAACTTATAACGATAGTTAGTGGATTTATAATACCAAAAATAATACTTAGTTATTTTGGTTCAAATGTTAATGGCTTGGTATCATCGTTAACTCAATTTTTAAATTATATTGCCCTAGTTGAAGGTGGTATAACTGGTGTAGTTATGGCCAATTTATATAAACCATTATATAAAAATGATACTAAAAAAATAAGCTCTATAGTCAAGACTACTAATATATTTTATAAAAAAATTGGTTTGATTTTTATTATATATACTATTGTTTTAGCTACTGTTTATCCCCTTGCTTTTAATACCGATTTTTCCTATGTTTATGTTTTTTCTTTAACCTTAATATTATCACTATCGTTGTTAATTCAATATATGTTTTCTTTAACTTTTAGAAATTTACTTAATGCTGATAAAAAAGTTTATATTGTTAGTTTTACACAATCTGGGATTTTGATACTCAATATCATTTTTGCTATTATATCTGTATATTTGTATCCAAGTATTCATTTGCTAAAAATTTTGACAGGTTTTGTTTATATTATTCAACCTTTAATTTTTAATAATTATGTAAAAAAACATTATACATTAGATAATAATGCCAATCCTGATAATGAATTACTAAAGTCTAGATGGGATGGATTTGCAATAAATGTTGCTGCTTTTATTCATAATGGTACTGATATAGCAGTTTTGACAATATTTTCAAATTTAGGAGTAGTCTCTGTCTATAGTGTTTATGCCCTTGTGACTAGTGGTTTAAGACAAATAGTTAATTCATTGACTACTGGTATCAATCCAACAATTGGTCAAGCTTATGCTAAAAATGATATGAAGGAATTAAATCAAAAAATGGACATATATGAATATATTATATTCATTTTGGTTTTCTTTTTATTCACTGTAGGAGGATTACTAATAACTCCATTTGTAATGATATATACTAAAGGAATAACCGATGCTAATTATTATGAACCATTATTTGGGGCATTATTACTTATTGCAGAAGCAATATATCTATTAAAATTACCTCATCTAAATTTGGCTTATTCTGCTAATAAGTTTAAGGATATTACAAAACCTGCTTTTATCGAAGCTTTTCTTAATATAATTATTTCTGTCATCTTGGTTAGTAAATATGGAATTATTGGTGTAGCGGTTGGAACACTTGTTTCTATGATTTATCGAATGATATTTCATATTAGATATACAAATAAACTAATTGAAAATCGTAAACAATGGATTTTTTATAGAAAGTTAATAATCTTTGTTATTGGTACTTTGATAGGATTAGGAATATGCTATTTTATACCACAAGTTAAATATACGATTTTTAGTTGGATTATTCATGCAATTATTTATTCAATCATTTTTGCTATTATTTATTCAATTATAAGTGTATTATTTTTCAAAAAAGAATTAAAGTTTTTTAAGGGGTATCTATTTAGAAAAAAAGGAGACAAAAACGTATGAAAAAAATAGCTATTATTATTGCTGGAGGATCTGGCAAACGAATGGGACAAGATATTCCAAAACAATTTATTAATGTGGGAGAAAAGCCAATTATTGTTTATACACTAGAAGCATTTCAGAAACATCCAAGTATTGATAATATCATTGTTGTATGTATCGATGGTTGGCATGATATTTTAAGTGCTTATACAAAACAATTTAATATTACAAAATTATGTTCTATTGTAAGTGGAGGAAGTTGTGGTCAAGAATCTATTAAAAATGGCTTGGATGAAGCAGCTAGATTATTTGATAAAGATGACATGGTTTTAATTCATGATGCTATTAGACCAATGGTTTCTAATGATATAATTTCAGACAATATTGCTAAATGTAAATTGTATGGTAATGCTACTGTTGTTGCACCTTGTACTACAGTTGTGTTAGAAAAAACAGATGAAACATTTTCTAAAAAAGTTATTAACAGAGATAATTTGTTACTAACTCAAACACCACAAGCATTTATTTTGAGTGATATTTTATCAGCACATAAAGAAGCTAAAGAAAAAGGTATAACTGATTCTGTTGCTAGTTGTTCTCTGTATATAGAATTAGGAAGAAAAGTATTTTATTCAGTAGGTGATGAAACAAATATTAAATTAACTAGACCTGGTGATATTCAAATATTCAAAGCTTTATTATCTACACAGAAAAGCGAATGGATGAAGTAATTATGTATAATAGCGATTTAAAAAAATATCTTAATGTTGATTTTCTTGATTGGCAAAAATTATCTGGAAAAACTATATTGATATCTGGAGCAACTGGTTTAGTTGGTAGATACTTAGTTGATTTGATTATGTTAGCAAATAAGAATCTCAATATTAATTGTAAGGTTATAGGATTAAGTCACAGCTTAGAAAAAGCTAAAAAGTATTTTAATTATTTTAGTGATGATTTATTTGATTATATTGCTCAAGATGTTTCTCTTCCTATTAAATATGAGGGTGAAATAGATTATATTGTTCATTTAGCCAGTAATACATCGCCAGCTCAATATGTGACTTCTCCTATTGCAACAATAACTACCAATGTAATGGGAAGTAAAAATTTATTAGATTTAGCTGTTAATAAAAAGTCTAGTAAATTTATATTTGTTTCTTCTTTTGAAGTTTATGGAAGTGTAGAAAATAAATCACAAATTAGTGAAAATGATTTTGGTGTCATTGATTGTACTAGATTACGTTCTTGTTATCCTGAAAGTAAAAGATTATCAGAAAATATGTGTATTGCTTATTCAAATGAGAAAGGTATTAATACATCCATTGTGAGATTATCACGTGTTTTTGGACCAACAATGAATCCTGATTCTACATTATCGTTATCACAATTTATTAATTGTGGTTTAAATGCTACTGATATTGTTTTAAAGAGTGATGGAAAACAAAATTATTCTTATAATTATGTTGGAGATGCGACAACTGCTATAATAAAAGTATTATTAGATGGAAGAGATTGCGAAGCATATAATGTTTCATCAAAGAAATTTGACTGTGAATTAGGTGTATTTGCTAGATATGTTTCTAATTGGTGCAAGAAAGAAGTGGTATATGATTTACCAGATGATGTGGAAAAGAAAGGATTTTCTAATTCTGTAATGACAATATTAGATAGTTCAAAATTAGAAAGTTTAGGTTGGTTTACTTTAGAAAATATTGAAAAAAAGATAAATGATACTCTAGATATTTTGAGTGACAATAATGAGCGAGTTTAAAAATAATAAGTATATATCTTGGTTTTTAGTTCTCCTTTGGATGATACTAATCTTCACCTTATCTAATATGACTGGTGAAGTATCTACTAAAGCTAGTGTTGGTGGCATAGAAAAAACTATTACTGTTATTGCTGATGCTACTAATCAGATGAATATAACTAAGAAAGATAAAAATCAACCGAAAAGAATAGAAAAAATATCAAAGAAATTAAATTATCCATTAAGAAAATGTATGCATGTTACTGAATATTTTATACTAACATTACTTTTATATAATGCTTTTTGTAAGAGTGGTATTAAAAATAAAAAAACATTATTTCTATGTTTATTAATATGTTTCTTATATGCTTGTACTGATGAGTTTCATCAATTATTTAGAGAAAGAACTAGCAGTTTTATAGATGTATTAATAGATACATCAGGGGGATTAATTGCTGTTTTAATAATAAAATTAAAAAATAGGGGAATCGGTGAGTAAAATGTTAAAAAAATTAAATGCTATTTTAAATGTAATAGCTATCATATTTCTTTTAGTAGTATCTATTTCTATTACTAAGTTAAATATTTTACCGGGTAAATATTATTATCCATTAATTGTGTTAGTACTAATTATGATGGTATTATTTATACTTAGTATATTTAAAAATAATAAGAAGGGTCTACTAATTACAAGTATCATTACTTCAATAGTTATTAGTATAATATCTTCTTTAGGACTTATTTATTTAAATAGTACTAATAATCTATTAGATAATATAAGTTTCAAAAAAGAAAAAAGTATTTACTATGTAGTAGTTAAAAAGAATAGTGATTATAAAGAACTATCTGACTTAGATGATAAAAAACTTGCTATTATGGAAAATGGTTCTACTAACTATCAAAAAGCTTTGAAAGAAGTTAATAAAAAGATAGATGTTAATACTGTTAAATATAAAAATGTTAATGTCTTAGCTAATGATTTAATTACAGAAAAAGTAGATGGTATTTTACTAAATTCAAATAGTAAAAGAATACTAGATGATATATTAAAAGATTTTAAGAATAATACTAGAATAATAGAAAAAATATCTATTGATGTTAAACAAAGTAAAGAAAATGTAACTGTTAGTAATACTGAGCCATTTAATATTTTAATAAGTGGAATAGATACTGATGGTGATATTAACTCAGTATCAAGAAGTGATGTTAATATTGTAATGACTGTTAATCCTAAGAATCATGAAGTACTTTTAACTAATATTCAAAGAGATATGCAAGTACAACTTCATGGTACAACAGGAATTAAAGACAAATTAACTCATGCTGGTATTTATGGTATTGATATGTCAAGACAAACAATTGAAGACTTTTTGGATACTAAAATACCATATTATATTAGAGTTAATTTTGATAGTTTAGTAAAAGTAGTTGATACAATTGATGGTGTTGATATTGATAATGATATTGCGTTTAAAGGTTATACTAGAAACTTTGAAGTTGGTAAGTTACATTTAAATGGTAAAGAAGCTTTAGAATATGCTAGAGAAAGAAAGAAAATGCCATCTGGTGACTATACTAGAGGATTACATCAAGAAAAAATAATAGAAGCAATTATTAATAAAGTAACTACTAGTAAAAAAATATTAAATAGTTATTCTAAGTTTACTAGTGTTTTAGATGAATTTATTCAAACTAATATTCCTTCTTCAACTATTAAAACATATGTAAAAGAACAAATTGATACTATGCCTAAGTGGAAAGTTATAAGTAGAGCAGTAGAATCAAGTGGTTCTGCTTTGACGGAAACATATTCTATGCCAGGAATGAATTTATATGTAGCATTTCCAGATGAAAATAGTGTTAGAACTGCTTCTACTATTATTAATGGAATGTTAGAAAATAAAAAGTATGATACTATAAATAAGTAAAATTAAGCTTTTATGATTAATAATTCATAAGGCTTTTTTTCTATTTAATAGCTAATTTACTTGTATATTTGATAAATAGTATTATAATATAGACAGGTGAGAGAAAGTGCGAAGGTTATTTTTAATTTTATTTAGCTGTATAATTATGATTAGTTGTACAGATGTTTATGCTAATATTATGTGTAGAGATGGTTCTGTTAGTAAGACATGTACTGATTGTCATAGGGGATGTTGTTCTCATCATGGTGGTTGTGCATCAGGTGGAAGCTCCTCTAGTAATAATAGTTCTAGCAGAAGTTATAGAAATAATTCATATGTAAAGTCTTATGTATATGGATGTACTAATGCTAATGCTATCAACTATAATGGTAGTGCCAATAAAGATGATGGTAGTTGTATATTAAAAGTACTTGGTTGTACAGATAAAAATGCAATTAATTACAATAGTAATGCTAATACAGACGATGGAAGTTGCATTGCTAAGGTGTTAGGTTGCATGGATGAAAAGGCTGATAATTATGATGAAAAAGCAAATACTGCTGATGGAAAATGTTTATATACAACAACCAAAAAAGTAACTAAAAAAGTAAAGTATAAAACTAAATATAAATTTAATTTGTTCAAAAATGGAAAAGTATATCGAAAAGGAAAAAACGGTAAGAAAGAAATAACTTATAAAATAACTAAAAATGAAAATAATAAAGTAGTTAAAAAGGAAAAAGTAAGTGAAAAAACATTAGTAAAAAAAGTAGATAAAATTGTTTACACTAATAAATTGGGAAAAAAATAATTGTACTAAGTTAATTATATAAAATAAGACTGATTATAATTAACTAATCTTTTTAACTTTTTCTAGTAGTAGATCTGTTATTTTAGCAATTTCTTTTTGAATCGTACCATAACCATAATTAAGTAATATATAAATAATAGATAAATGTCATTATTGATGACCAATATAGTTTTATGCAATAGAAAAAGGATAAAACCTAGAGTTTTATCGCTTTTATTTCTTTTATCGGTATACCAGTCATTCTAGAAATTTCTTCCTGACTTATTCCATTACCTAACATCGTACTAATTATAGAAGTCTGTTTTTCGACATTTCCTTGCTCAATTCCAGCTTTAAATGATATACTTCTAATACCATTTTCAATTCTTTCTCGCTCCAAATCGGCATCGTAAAGTCCAATAGTATTAATATCAAGAGAAGCTTCTTTTATTCTTCCTACTGCTTCCATCAAGTCATTATCTCCTTTCCCTAATTTTTCTAAATCCCTAATCTTATCAACTTTCAGTATAAGTAACGCTTTTTCAAGCTTACTTAATCTAGCTCCATTATAGTATTTCTTAGCTAGTTTTGGAAGACTGATATGATATTTTTTAACTTTTTCCGTTTCAATTTGTTTACTTTTTTTATCAGTATAAACAAATTCTAATGCTGAATCATTACCTTTAAAATAAGTAAAATTATTTAGATTAATCTGTAAAAACGAATAAAGTGTACTGTAATCATTACCAGAGTTTAAACTTTCTCCTTCAATCTTTCCTAGATAAGCATCATTTCGCATGAATAACCATTCATAATACTTACCATTCATTTCGATATTAACTAATAACTTATCAATACCAACAATAAAATCAGAGATTTTTCTTTTTTCTTTAGCATTACTTAGATTAAGTTCATTATTCTTAATCACTAATTTACGTTTAATTTCTTCTTTTGATACACCCGTAAATTCACTAATTAGAAAAGAAAGATAATTAGGACAAGAAGTCATCACTATCTTAAAGACAGAGTCTTGTGTAGCTGGTATAACCTTGTGTTCACTTAAGAGTTTTTCTTTTAATTTTAAAACTCTATCATTATCTAAGTTTACAATATTTTCTCACCTCCTCTCTGGTGAGACATAATCTAACACATAAAAAAAAGAAGAGCAAACACCGAATTTTTAAAATTCACCCTTCTTTTTTGCCGAATTTGGCATTTTCAGCTATGGAATTTGCTATTTTCAGGAAAA
>ENA-OPWR01000581-OPWR01000581.1-human-gut-metagenome-genome-assembly--contig:-NODE-581-length-32551-cov-4.654388_pt1 | contig 32551 bp, 45 predicted proteins | sample MGYA00241507_ERZ502006 | MGnify/ENA primary metagenome ERZ502006 (study PRJEB25962, sample SAMEA2043041) | human gut metagenome | biome: human gut; feature: human-associated habitat; material: faeces...
CGCCATATGTTTAATAAAAAAGAAAATTAAGTTACTATTCGCTAAATTACAATTTATCGATTAGTTATAAAAAATATTTGAGTAGATATAATTCTGCTCTTTTTTGTAATGTAAAATAAGGAGGAATAAAAATAGAAATTACTAAAAATCGAAGTTTGGAAGTAAGCCAAAGTTTTTTTAATAAATTAGAACAAAAACTAAAAAATGTTTCAGATAATTTGCAAGGATATTATAAAACATTTAATAATTATTTATATATATCTTCCTTTACATTTACATTTATAATTTTTATAGTTTATTTAATACTTAGTTTTCTAATATTAAAAAGTAGTATTTTAAATATTAATGGAATTTTATATAGTTTAAATATGTTTATATTTTTTATAGTATCTTTAATACATTGCATTTTTCTCTCTCCTTAAATTTATTATAATTTTGATTTGTAAAAATCCCCAAATGAAGCCATTATATCTAACATTTTACTTAATTCTAATCCTAAATCAGTCATTCCATATTCAACTTTTGGTGGATTCGTATGGTAATCCTTTCTAAAAATAATACCATCACTTTCTAATTGCCTTAAACTATCCGTTAATACTTTTTGTGATATTCCATTCAGTGACTTTTGTAGCTCGTTAAATCTCCATGTTCTTTTTGTTAAATTTCTTATTATCAATAATTTCCACTTACTTCCTACTAAAGATATTGTAGTTGCAACAGGACATTCTGGTAATTCATTTATATTTCTCATTTTGATACTCCTTACTAATTTACTGATATTGTATCATATATTATTACTTTGACAAGCAGTTACTTTAAAGTGCGTACTTGTTTTATTGTGTGTATCTTGATATAAATTTATTATACTAATATTTAAGGAGAAATTTAAAATGTCAAATTTTATGAAAGTAAGTTCAGAAAGTGCACCTAGAGTTGAATTACACGAAAAATTAGGTTTAACAGGTGCTGAAATTAGCATCAACACAATTGGAGCAGGAGAATGTGTGCCTTTTATTCATTCACATAGACAAAATGAAGAAATTTACTATGTTATAAGTGGTTCTGGCAAGGCAATTATTGACAACGAAGAAGTTAATTTAGTTACTGGTGATTGGGTAAGAATATCTCCAGTAGCAGAAAGACAATTTTTTGCTAACAAAGACAATGCAATTTCTTACATTTGTATTCAAGTAAAAGAAAATTCACTTGAAGGATTTACTGCAAATGATGCCATTATAAAATAAATACAAAAAAATCTCTGAAAGTGTAATCTTTCGGAGATTTTTATTACTATAAAATTGTAATTTGTAATTATTCACAAGTTCCATTATTATTTTTAAAATAATTTTCTATATTTATCATTGAATTGTTAATATTGTTAAAATCTACAATCTCATTTATTTCATCTGACATTTTTTTAGAACAATTATTACATTTAAAATAATTGTTTGTTCCAAATTCTATTTGATACTTTTTATTATCAATAGAACATATTGTTGTCGCACTACTTTCCACATTAGCATTATCTTTTTTAACAACTGTATAAGTTCCTAGTCCAATCACTGCAATTATCATAAATATAATATATCCAATGAATACAAATCCTATTACTTTTAATATTTTGATTATTATTCCTGCTAATCGTTCTGTATTACTTATTTTGTTCATTAAAAACTCCTTTGAATCATTATCCAAGATTTCATCAACACTAACATTAAATGCTTTTGACATTTTTTTTAATTGCTCTGGATTAGGTGTTGTTTCACCTAATTCCCAATTAGAAATAGTTTGTCTTGTAACATCTACTTTTTCACCTAATTGTTCTTGTGAAAGTCCATTTTTCTTTCTTAATTGTAAGATTTTATCTCCTAAATTCATTTCCTTTTCTCCTTTCACAAAAATTATATACTATTATCATTTAACACATCTACAAAAGTTTTTTGGAAGTTTGTCAAAGATTTTTAACATTTTATCAAATTACCTTTTTTATAACTAATTACTAAATTGTAATTTATTCACAACTGCCATTATGTAATTCAAAATAATCTTTGATTATATCTATCACTTCTTTAGCATTTGTTGCTTTTTCTGTATCCACATTCTTCATAATGTATTCATCTCCATCAACAGATAATATTCTATAATTATCCCCATAGCTTACATTATAAAAGTATTTATTATCCTTTAGAGAACAAGCTACATATAAACTTCCTTTAGCATCACTCTTTGTATTATTGAAACCAAATAAACTAAATTTATAAATAATTCCAAAGGCAATTGCAAGTGCAATAATAATTGTTATTAAAATAATTATTATTTTCTTATTTCTCTTGTTATTTTTAACATTTTCATCAATATTCTTTATCATTTTTTTATCACCTTTTAACAAAATATCTAGAGAAACATTAAATTTATCACTCATCTTTATAAGTGTTTCAATATCTGGATAACTTTTAGAGTTTTCCCAACTAGATATAGTCTGTCTAGTTACATTAAAAATCTCTGCAAAATCTTCTTGAGACATTTTGTTATCCTTTCTTATGTCTAATATTTTTTACCCAGATTCATAATTTTCCTCCTTCCAAAAATATTTTATTAATAAAGTATTAAATAATCTATCAAAGATTCTTTACAATATTATTGTTTTTAGCAAAGATTCTTTGCTTTTCTACAAATTGTAATTTATATTACTTATCCTTTTTAATCAAATTTAATTTTTTGTTTAAAAGTCATATCGTGATTATTATAGTATATTTATTATAATTCTATAATAATTTTTAATTGACCTTTACGTTTCTCTGCATAAATCTTACCATTTAATTGTCGAGTAAATTCTTTTGCTATAGCTAATCCTAAACCAGTTCCTTCCTTTGTTCTTGATATATCTACAGTATAAAACTCATCAAAAATTTTATCAACATCAACATCATCATCTAATAATTCATTGCTAAAAATTATTTTTACTTTATTTAATTTTTCTACTTTTATAATTAAATCACTATTACTATGTTTATAAGCATTTCCTATTAAGTTTTCAAAAATTCTTGTTAATAACATTTTATTGGAATTTATAATTATTTTTCTTTGATTACAATCTAATAATATTTTCCTGTTATTCTTTTTATAATCATCATAAAAAACAATAACACTTTCTTCTAAAATAGAAGTTAAATTAATCTTTTCTAATGTTGGTAGTTTATTAGTTGATATTATTCTTGAAAATTCAAAGAAAGAACTTATTAATTCTTCTAATCTTCTTAATCTCTTTTCAATCGTGATTAAATCCTTTTTCTTTTCTTCTTCACTCAAATCAGATTTCAAAATAATATCAATATACCCTAATGAAGAAGTTAATGGGGTTCTAAGATCATGAGAAATATTTGTCATCATCTTCATTAATGATTTATTCTTATTACCATAATCAATTTTTATATTTTTTGACTCTGTTAATAAATTATTTATTTTATATATAAGATTATTTATATTTTTTAAATTATACTTTGAATGAATTAGTGTATTACTATCCAAATCTTTTATATTATCAATTTCTTTCGATATATGTTTTACTTCATTATGATATAAAAAAAGATAAGTAAGCAATATGATTATAACAATAATTAAAATAATTATAATAAATTCCATACTTATCACCTGTCTTTTATTTTATTTCAGCTTTTTTAAAAGAATAATAACCAATTATGTTAAATATAGCACAATATGCAACACCTAATATAATACAACTAATAATATATGTATTTGTTGGACTATTAACCAATTTTATTAAAGCCGTTTGGATTTCATAATCATTAATCCAAGTAATATTTAACTTAAATAAATTAGTTACACTTATCATAATTATTTGAATTACAACAATTAATGGTATTGATATTGAATTAAATAGAGATACTTTTTTAAATACAAAAGCTAAACATACTAATAGACTAATTATACCATATAATAATGGTAATTGTATAATTGTTAATTTTGTAAATTCTAATAATGGTGTTGAAAATGCTTTACCATTTATAATTAAATTTAAAAGATATGCACCATAATTATTAAATAAAATCAAAAATGTACTTAAACCTAATATTAGTAACAACTTAGAAAAATAATATTCTTTTCTTGAAATTGCAGATGATATAGTATTTTTTATAGACTTAGTAGAAAAATCTGTTGCTAACACTATAACTGTTATTACTATAAAAAAATAGTATAAATTTGTATTTGTTCCTATTATTTCTTTATCTAATGCAAAAGCACCACTATTCTTTATTATTTTCCTATATTCTCCTAATGTCTTTGCATTATTTACTTCTGTTGTTAGTCCTACATCACTTGTATCTGAACCTGTGCCAAATGATAAACCTATAGTTCCAGCAGATATTCCAACTACACTTACCATTGTTAAAATGATAATTATTGCTAAAACTATGTATATAGCTTTACCCTTTAAAATTCTATATAAATCAGATTTAATTATATTAATCATATTATTTTGCCTCCTTTATCAATGACTTAAAGTAATCTTCTAGTGATATACCAGTTTCTTTAATTTGCTTAACATTTATATCATTTTTTACAAGAGTTCTATTAACCGTTTCAACATTTTTCAAATAATCATAAAGTCTTATTTCTTCTTTATCTGCAACCTTATAATTAGTTGTTTTTAAATCTTTTTCCAAAGCAATAGATGCTTTTTCTACATCATCAGTATTAATTACAATACATTTTGAACACTCAATATCTAATTCTTCTTTAGTTAGTTCTTTAACAACTTTACCTTTTTCTATTATACAAAAACGAGTTGCTAATAAGTATAATTCAGATAATATATGACTAGATATTAAAATAGTAATATTTCTTTCCTTATTTAATTTTTTGAATGTATCTCTTAAATCACTAATACCAATTGGATCAAGTCCATTGATTGGTTCATCTAATATTATAAAATCTGGATTATCTAATATTGCAAATGCAATTCCTAATCTTTGTTTCATTCCAAGAGAAAAATTTTTAAATTTTTTCCTCTTTGCATCTTCTAAGCCTACTAGTTTTAAAGATTCATTAATTTGCTCATAATTAGTAATACCTTTTTGAATTGCATAATATTTCAAATTATCATACGCACTTAAATTAGGAAAAAATGCAGGATTTTCAATTAATGATCCTATTCGTTTTTTTGTTTCAATTAAATCATTATCATTATGATTAAATAGTGTAAACCCACCACTCGTTTTATTTGATAATGTTGTAATTATTTTCATCAAAGTTGTTTTACCTGCACCGTTTCTACCAATCAATCCATAAATGTCACCCTTATCAATTTCAATATTGATCTTATCAAGTGCAACAAAATCTTTATATTTTTTAGTTAAATTATTAGTTTTTAAAATTATTTCTTTCATTATTATCCCTCCAACAATTTAATTATATAAAAAAAGAGTTAAATAACTCTTAACACAATTCTTAAAAAAATCTTAATTCTTATTTTTTCAATCTATATCCAATACTCCAAACATTTTCTATATATTCTTCATCTGGATTACATTCTTTTAATTTATTTTTTATTTTACTAATGTGTACATTTAAAGTATTATCATCTGCTGAATTTTCATCACTCCAAATAGCATCGAAAATTGCACTTTTAGTTAATGTTTGATTTTGATTTTCAATTATTAATTTTAACAATTCGAATTCTTTTTTAGTAAATGATACTTTTTTGCAATTACACTTTACTGAAAAATTATTTTTATCTAATTCTATATCTTTAAATTTCAATATATTAGAAAATGTATTATTATCTCTCAATTGAACTTTGACTCTGGCTATTAATTCATCATTATTAAAAGGTTTTGTAATATAGTCATTTGCACCTAATGAAAATAAATCTATTTTTTTATTAACATCTTCAATAGCACTCATAACAATTACAGGAACATTGTTTTTTTCTTTTAATTCTTTAATAATTTCTTCACCATTTTTGCCAGGTAACATTAAATCTAATAATATTAAATCAACATTATCACTATGAACCAATAGTCCTTCTGTTCCAGAATACGCATTCTCTACATTAAAACCATTATTAGTTAACAATGAAGTAAGCATTTCATTTATATCTTTATCATCTTCTATTATTAATATTGTACTTTTCATTTAAATACATCAACTCTTTCAACTACTATTTATTTAACTATCATTTCAAACACTTTAATTATAACATAAAAAAGCAAATCTTATTATAGATCTGCTTGATAAATTGTAATTTATTTGATTAAATGTGCTGTAATAATTGTATAACTATAAGAGTTAATAGTTATTTTAATATTATCAATTTCACAATACCAATTTTTACCCTGCTTATAAATATTACAATTCTTATCTAAAATTTTATTTTTACAAAATTCAACTACATCATTAGTATTCAATTTTAGATTCTTCTTAATTCTATCAATCCCCATTTCAGTAGTATGCACTTTACTTATATTATCAAGTAATATTTGTTTATCTTCCATAACTTAATCTCCTCAAAAAATTACTATTTATCTAACAAATCACTAAATTGTAATTTGTGTTTTATTTTAACTTCTTAATTGGGTGTCTTATAACTGTCTTTAATTTATTTATATCACATTTTCTTGGGTCGCTTAAATATATTTCGTGGTGTAATCTTGTATCTGTTATATCTAATTCATAACCGTTTTCTTTTGCAAACTCGTGCATTAAATTAACTGTTGTTGTCTCGTCATCATAACTTCCAATGTGCATACACTGAACACACACACCTTCATCATAAGTTAAGAACTCAACTCTTGAAAAATCTTGTTTTTTCTTTTTAGTTGCTTCTTCAATAGCCCAATCAAAGTCTGCTTTTGTTACAAAGTCTGGTAACCTAATAATAGATATAAAGTGCATTGCACCTTTATTATTATAGTCAATAGTTCCTTTAATACCATCTTGCCACCAAAATCCTTCAAGTGGTGGAACAACATATTCAAAAAATCCATCTATTTTATGAGTCCCTTTATAACTCATTTTTATTGTATATGCTATTCCATACAATAGTCCTATTGTATTTTGATAATCTCCATTTTCTTCATTTGGATTTCCTGTTCCTCTTACTGCAATATAATTCATTCTAGGTATTTCAACAATACTTGGTTTATTTTTAGGCATATAAAATTCTTTATATTCTTTCTTAAAATCAAAAGCCATATTTCCATCTCCAATCTATTTAACAAATTACTATTTATCTAACAAATCAATAAATTGTAATTTATGTTGTTCATGATTATAAATATTGTGATTAATCTATATATGATAAAGTCTCCCCATAAAACAACACTTTTTTGCCTTTAGGCACTTTCTTAATAACTTGAAATACATTATATACATCTGGATATGGAGATATTATACCCATACACATCATGCCAAAGCTTAAACTACATATTGTTGAATTATTTGTTAATGCAAAAATTAACATTGGGATTATTCCTAATATAAATGGTAATAAGCACATTGTAATAAATTTGCTTTTACTCATAGGATAGGATGCTAATGCTACAAATGTTATAGGTTTTATAACTCCTATACTAACATTAACATTTTTGGGATAAACAATCCCATGTAAAATTTCATGAACAATTAATAACATACATCCTATCAAAAAACCTAAAATTAAAAAAATTGGTTTTATTGATATATTACTATTAAATAATTTAAGAAATAAAACTACATTACATAGTATTATTAAGAATACACAAATAGGTATTGCTTTTATTTGTATATTATCTTTATCATTATTAATTAAAGTCATTTTCTTATTTGTATTATATTTTTGATACTTAATAATTTCATTTTCGTTTATAATACCAACCATCTTTAATCTAGCTATACTAACAACCCCTATCATTACTACAAATTTACCATCTATAAGTCACTTATATTATACCATAAGAAAAATAAATCTTTTTATTGATCTGTTTGATAAATTGTAATTTATTTAACAATGTCCACCATTATCCTTAAAATAAGAATTTATATATTCAATCATTATTTTTCCTCGATTAAATTTTTTATTTGTTAAAATATTCTCTATATATTTGCTTCCACTAGCCTCAATTAAATTATCATCACTATCAGTTTCAACCATATATCGATATGTTTTATTATCAATAGTACATTCCAATTGTGTAGTTTGATTGCTAGTAATTGTTTCTGTTGAACTTTCTTTTTTCACGTTGAATAAAAATATTGCAAGTATACCTATTATGAAATATATAACAAATAATATTCCTATAACTTTTAAAATTTTAATAATAATTCCTGCCAATTTTTCCGTATTGCTTACTTTATCAATAATAACTGATTTAACATCATTATTAAGCAATTCATCAATGCTTACATTTAATGCTTTAGATAAAAGTTTCAATTGTTCTGGATTAGGTGATGTTTCTCCTAATTCCCAATTAGATATTGTTTGTCTTGTGACATCAATCTTTTCTGCTAATTGTTCTTGTGAAAGTTTTAAGTCCTTTCTTAACTTCTGAATATTATCTCCTAATTTCATTCATATTCCTTCCTTTCACTTACAATTATACTTTTGCAAATTTTTGTAATCTACCAAATATCTTTGGAACTTTGTCAAATGGTTTTAACATTTGCTTTGAAAATTACTATTTTTCTAACTAATTACTAAATTGTAATTTATTAAATAATTAACTTTTTGTTTTTCTCCTTTAATTTAATTATTAAAGCTGAAGTAATATGTGTAATCAGTAGCACTATCAAAATGTTTAAATATGGATAATAATTTATATTTTTATACAACAAAGATATAACAAAAACTACCATAGGATGTATTAAATAATAATATTTAGAATAAGTACCAAATTGGAAATCTAATTTCACGCTATTAGTAATATAAATAGATGAAATAAATAAGTAGTAAGTTAATGGTATACAAGATAATAAAATATTACTATTAAGTCTATTAGTATCGTGTAATAATATTGCCTCAAAAGTTAATAAGAAAAACGAAACAATTAATTTAAGAAAACAATATTTTGAATATGCCTTTTCCTTTGTACCTACATAATAACCTAATACTACATAAAATAATCCGAAGAATAAGAAATTTCTTGTAGTAAAGAAAATATTATAATAATAAGATAATGTTCTTTTTATTGATAACGGCAAAACTCCATAATAAGTTTCTGTCGCTCCAAACAATAATAATATAAAGGAAATTATTAATAAATATTTTATATTAAATTTTTGTTTCCATTTTTTTAAAACAATCAAAGAAAATATTATTGCAGGAAAATACCATAAATGATAATAAACTCCTGTATAGCATAAAGCAATCAACACTATAATAGGTAGTAATATTATTGATAGAATAATTAGTAAAGGTAAAGTAATATTGATTTTTGATATATACTCATTTATGATTGGCAAATATTGAATTATTGTACCTATTATTACAGGTATGTACAACAAACTCCAAGCAAAATATAATGGTATTGTTTTCTTTATGTATTTTTTTATATAATTTTTATTTTCTTTCTCCTTTTTTGCAACAAAATAGCCAGTTATTATAAAAAATATAGGAACACATATTCTTGTAATTATATTATTAAATGCTAAATCTAATTCATTTGAAAAGTTAAGAAACGGACGCAAGTGTAATACAATAATTAAAATTGACGATATGTATTTTAAAATGTTTAAATTTTGATAATTTAATTTATTTATTCTATAATTTTTATCTATATTTTTTTGAATAAATATTGTAGCAAGACTAAAACAAATTATCATTAAAACAATAATGAAAGGATAGCCTAAACCATTTTCAATTTGAAACACATTTATCAATTTTAAAAATAATATTAATATAGTTATTATTGATATTATTACTATTTCATTTTTATATTTCATATTTAAACCACTTCTAACTCAAAAAAATTATTTTCTAACAATTATATTGCATTAATGATATAATCCATAAATAACCTAAAATTATTATACTAATTATTATTGTAGTAATTACTAAATTGTAATTTATATTACTCTTTATCTTTTTTACTATTCTTATATAATGTACTAAATATTAGTGTAAATAACATTGGTATAACTGAATATCCAGCATTATCTAATTTATGAGTAATTACCAAATATCCACCAACCAAAGTTAAAATTGCAAATACAAGACTTAATATTGAAAATATTTTTGATATCAATTTTTCTTTATTCATAGCTTTTAAATCTCCTTATACATATAATTTGTATTACTTTTTATTAGTTATTTTATAAATAATTAAACCTATTAAAAAGCCAATACCAGAATCAACCAAATACCAAACTGCGTGAATTAAAGCTGAACTATTATAATAAATAAACACTGATGGTATAAACAATATAGATATAATTATTGGATAGATATATTTCCATTTTTCCTTTGAAATACTAGCAAATATTATAGCAAGTATAAAAGTTGATACCAAAATTAAGAATACCATTCCCATTATATCTGTTGGTCCTGCAAATAAAGGAAAAATGTAAAACATAAATAACTGTATCAATAATATTGTTATTTCCTTCCATATTTTTCTCATTTTAAATTTCTCCAATCATAACAAAAAATTACTATTTATCTAATTAATTATTAAATTGTAATTTGAATTATTATTTAATCTTTTTTATTGGATGTCTTATGACTGTTTTTAATTTATTAACATCACATTTTCTTGGATCACTTAAATATATTTCGTGATGGTATCTCTCATCAGTTATATCTAATTCATAACCATTTTCTTTCATATATTCGTGCATTAAATTAACTGTTGCCGGCTCATCATCATAAGAACCCAAGTGCATACATTGAACACATAGACCTTCATCATAAGTTAAAAACTCAACTCTTGAAAAATCTTGTTTCTTCTTTTTTGTTGCTTCTTCAATAGCCCACTCGAAATCATCTTTAGTTACAAAATCTGGTAATCTAATAATAGATATAAAGTGCATAGTATTTTTATTATTATAATCAATGCTACCTTTTAATCCATCCTGCCACCAAAATCCTTCTAATGGTGGAACAACATATTCAAAAAAACCATCTATTTTATGAGTTCCTTTGTAACTCATTTTTATTGTATAGGCAATACCATATAACAATCCAATTGTATTTTTATAATCTCCGTTTTCTTCGTTAGGGTTTCCAGATCCTCTAACTGCTATATAATTCATTTTAGGAATTTCTACTATACTAGGTTTATTCTTTGGCATATAGAATTCCTTATATTCTTTTTTGTAATCAAAAGCCATAATTACATCTCCAATCTATTTAACAAATTACTATTTGTCTTTCAGTTCCTATTATATCATTTTATTTACTTAAAATATTAAAATGTTGGTTAATTTTACTAAAATCATGTTATACTAATTTTAGTTAGCAGTTGTTACCACCTACAAATTGTTGCTTTTAATGGTTGTTTTACCAGAACCTTAAGGGCTCCAGTGACGTTTCTGTTCGAACTTTTATAGTTTGAACTTAACATATATATATCAATCCGTTCGGGTTGGTTTTTTTGTGTATAAAAGAATTAACAAAGAAAGGATGGTGCTTGTAGTAATTAAGATTATTACACAAGAGTTAGAAATAGAAAGTAATCTTAAGCAAAGACTAGAATTTATATGTGAATTTTGTCATATCAAACTTACTATTATAAATGGTGATATTAGAAAAATTGATAAGACTAATTTATTTTATATAGAGCCACATAAGATTAATGTTAAAGATACCACATTTTTAGCATTTAATTATTCTTCTAATATTTATATTGGTAATCTAAATAGAAAGATACAACTCGTGGAACGTGAAGATTATTGGAACTTTTTCAAAAGGATTATACACTCACAATATATTTAGTGATAAAACTATTGAATCAATTAAAGATAATTATATTTTGAATAAAGAAAATGAAAAAAGCAAAGAAAAAGATGATTACGGAATTGATATCTAATCATCTTTAAATCTTATCTAATTTTTTTCAATACATTTTGTTTTTCTTCTACAGTTTTAGCTTCACCATAAAATTTATCCCAACATTCTTGAGTGCCAGACTTTTTACAATTTGAGAAACTTCTTAATTTACAATCATTATCAAATTTAGAATCTCCATAAAAATATGATATTTGTTTTGGACAAGTATATTGCTCCATAGGTAAAGGTAATTTACCTTGTATAAATTCTTCATATCTTATGACATTAATTTTACTTACACCGTCTTCAAATAAACATTCTGGAGAAAAAGCTTTACCAGTAGAATACATAACATAATTAACGTCATCTCTTTTTTGTAATCCATTGAACAAACTTACAGAGCCAACAATTAAACCGTCATTAACTTTATAAACAACTCCTGTTTTTTCATCTTGAACTAATTGTGAATTTTCATTCAACTCTAAAGTGTAATATCCTTTTCCCTTACAACGTCGACATATAACACCTAAATCATCATATTCAGAAATACCTTTATATATTCCAGTTCCTTCACATGATCCACAAGTACATTTAGTTTCATGACCTAAATCTAATTCTTTTAAATACATAAAAATTACCCCCTATTTCAAAGAATCGGCATTATAATAACATAAAATCATATGCTTGTCAAATCTAACACCTTTTTGAGTTTCGTTTTTTTTCTAAAAAACTATTAGGTAAAACTATAATTTTTTTAAATTTCATCACATTAACTAGAAAAATTAATAAATTAATTATAAATATTCGTTTTAAGGCAAACCAATTTAGAACATGTCACCATTTTCTTTTTTTCATAGATAAAATTAGGTTATATGTTATTCTAATATTAACTTAAACTGTAGTTGCCCTTTATTTTTGTCTTTTTTAGTATGCCAATCTCTAATTCCAGTTCTAGTATACTTTAATATTTCAACTATACCCGTTGCCATTGTTGATAAATATACTAAATACTCTTTTTTATGGGGTTTGCTCTCTCAAGTATAATATTACTATGAAAATTTTTATCTTTCTTTTCTACTAATATAGCAATATACGTCATAGCCATTGTTAGAAATAAGTTTAAATTATTAATAGATTCCAATGTTCTAAGCAAAGAGTTCTCCCAATTAAGCTTTTCTTTGCTTTAAAGTATTCTTCTATTCTCCATCTTAAAAAGTATAATCTAACAATATGTTCCGCACTAACTTTATCATTCACATCTAAGTTAGTTAACAGCATCATAGGAATACCATCATCACTTAATCCATGTATTGTAACCAAAGCTATATCTTTTTCCTTATATGTTGGTAATTTTACTTTTGTATAACTAATACTACATTCTTTATTTTCACCATGATATATAAGTTTAGTAACTATTTTTCCTTTTCTTTCCTTAGCTACCTTTTCTACTATTCTCTTTTTTTCCTTAAACAATAAGTGTCTATTTCCTTTTAATCTAGTCACAAATTTTATATCGTTCTTAATATCATTTATCAAAAACTCATTAGCATCATAACCTCTATCTCTTACAAATATTGGTTCTTTTATTATATTGCTTTAGTATAGATATTACTTTTTGCTCACCTAATTTTGTTTCTTCATTTTCACTTACAAAACTATCGCTTTCTGTTGAGTATATATTACTATATAAACTTACTGGGGTTTTTGCTTTTTCAGTTAATGCTACATATTCGCATACTTTGTAACCATTAACATATCTTTCAATCTGACTGCTTGCATCTATCACAGTGCATAAATTTTCCAGCTTTTTACTATATTCTTTATTTATATCTGTATCATCATTAAGTACTATAACTGAATCTTCTGGCAAGTGTTTCCTTATTTCTTTATAATAATTTCTTATTAGTATTTTTTTGTCTTCTATATCTAAATTATTTAGATTTGTTGATAGTCTATCTACCGTATTAGCAAGTTTTTCGTAGTATCTTTTCCCTTTAAACTAGATGCTATTTTAGTTAATTGGCAATTTCGACTAGCCAATATTCCATATGTCATGTCCTTTGTCATTTTCATCACTGGTTTTCGTACTCTTGTCGATACTTTTTGTGCAAAATTTAAAATATCTCTTTTCGTTTGATATGTTTCTGTAGTATAATTAGTCATGTAAGCAACCTCCTAAATTTTTGTTTAGTATATATAATTATAATACCAATAAAATTATATCAAATTTAGGCATTGCTTGCCTTATTTTAGAGCAAAAAAGTGAATTTGTAGAAATACATATTCACTTTTTTATGTCAAGAATTATTTTTACCTTGTTAATCATTTTTTAAATGTTACCTTATCATTAGTTAAAATGTTACCAAATTTATGATGCATAATATATCTCATAAGGAGGTATATTTTATTATGCATAATAAAGAATATGCATTAAAACTTGTTCAAGATAAACAAAATGGTTTAAATGATTATTCTTATTCTCAAATTGGTTCTCTTACTAGATATACAAAAACCCAAATTTACAGAATGTCCGTTATCATAAATAAAAAGGATATTGATTCTATGTTAGTTCATGGTTTAACTAATAAACCTTCTAATAATTCACCGTCCGCTTAAGAAATTGAATTTATTAAGAACTTTAAGAATAAATATCCAGTTATTAGTATAACACAATTTCAAGACATTTATCATGAAGATGTTATTTGGAATCCTAAAATGAAAGATATTTTTAAACAAAATAATCTTAAAGTTAGAAGTTATTCTTTTTACGAATCTTTATATGAAAAATTTAACTGGGTTAAACCTATCAAACATAAATGTTTCAACAAAGAATATGATTCTCATCCTTTAAGAGAACCTTCTCCACAAAGAGGTACCTTAATTATGATTGATGGCACTCCTCACGATTGGTTTCAAGATGATAAAAAATACTCGTTACATTTAGTAATTAATGATGCTACTGGTGAAGCATTATGTGGTTAGTTTATGCCTACTGAATGTTTAGAAGGATATGTTCATATGTTAGAAATATTAGTTAATAAATATGGTATTCCTGAAAATTTTTATTCTGATAAGCACACAATACTTATTAATCCTAAAGATGGCGAACTGACTAACTTTGGTTATATGTGTGAGGACCTAGGTATTAATATTATCGCTGCCAATACTCCTCAGGCTAAATGTAAAGTAGAAAAATGGAATAACACTATTAAAAACAGCTTAGTTAATGACATTAAAAGATATAACATTAAAACCATAGATGAATTAAACATATTCTTTAATGATTATTATTGTAACTATCTTAATCAAAAATATGCTTATGAACCTAAAGAGAAAGAAACAGCATTTGTACCCTTAGATAATATTGATTTATCTAATATTCTTTGTATAAGAGATAAAAGAACAATACTTAATGGTAATATGATTTCTTGGAACAATAATTACTATCAAATATTAGATAAAGACAATTCCATCAAACAAATATATAAAGGTACTGAAATACAAGTATTTGAAAATGTATTAACAAAGTAGTTAGAATTAAGTATCGCAATATATTTTATGATACAAAGCAAATTGAAGGCCATAGACAAGATCCAGTAAAAAGAAAACAAATGAAAATAGATACCCAAAAACAACTTGAACAAATTTTAAGAGAAAGAGATGAAAGATTAAAAGCAAGGGCGAACAAAGTGAATTCATAATACCCTTGCTTTTTAGATTTCATCAATTATAATGCTATTTCAAACAAAGTTTACCTTTGTTTGTTATCTATATTATAAATCAGTAACATTTTAACTAATGTTTAACACCAATTATTTAAAAAATTAATTCTGGCAACCATATTTTCTCCAATAATTTGCTGTGCTTGAATTTCCGTTAATTGTCATTCTTCATATAACATATAACATTTCTCCTTTATCTTTCTTCTAAATCATTATCTCCGATGTGAAACAGGTTGTTCCCCACCATAATATTCACCTAATTACTTTCTTTGTGCTATAATTTCATCTAACTTTTCTACTATTGATTCTGAAACTAATACATCATTAACACTATAATTGCCTTGTTTTTCAGTATCTAATCTATGTACAATATTTATATCAACAAAACTTTCAACAATCGTCATATTTGTCTTTAGGTCTTGAATCTCTTTTTGCGTGATAAATTTCCTCCAATGATTGAGTTTTATATGATATTCCATTGTGTTCCATAATTTGATTTGAAAACACCATCGAAGCATATTCTCCAGACAAATGTCTTTCATTAACGTGTAGTCCATTACTTCGTTCTTGATTTGGGTAATAATATTCTTTAAGCACCATTTCTTGATTTGGAAGTCTATCAAACAAAAATAATCCTACACTCATTGGAGTTCCCTTATATACTAATTTAAACTTATGTCCATTTTCTTCTTTATGATCCATATTACTTTCGAATTCAAAATCCTCACTCTATTGAATTAAATTATATAATTGTGGTAATTGATTTTCATTAATAAATCTAAATCTCCGCGATATCTTTCTAATTGATGATTTGTTGCAAGATATCCTATTAAACCACCTGTATAAAATGAATCTAATTGTGCTTCAATTAAACCATTTAATTTATCAAATGCTTCTATTACAAGTCTATGATTTTCAGTAAGTGGCATTTGTGGAAGGGTCATATTCATACTTTTAATCCAACCTAATCTAGCAACTAAATCATCAGGAGTTTTGTATTTATCCGGATTTAAAGCTAAAATCAAATCAGAATTAGACAATATTTGTTCTGCTGTTAATGCTTTTCTAGCTAAAAGGCCACTTAATGATACTAATATTGTATCTATCGAATCATTAATATTTAAATTTGTTAATCTTTCGATTAAGCTTGCTTCTTGCTCATTAACACCTGCTAATTCAGTATAAGTATATACCACTCTTTGTAGTTTATCCCTTTTTATATTTTTTTCTTTATCCCAATATCTTCTATCATTTTTTTGAGTTTCATCCAATTGTAGTATTTATAATACAAATCATTCATTGGAATAAAAGTATTGAAATCTCTTCTATCTTGAAATACTCCATACATTAATATTAACAAACTTGATACTAATACTTGCACATTATATTCAGCATGAAAATCATGGCTTAATTTAGAATAATAATCTTCTTTTATTACCATTGCCGTTGCATCATTATCTGTCTTAGAGTATGAATTTCTATTTTCACCACATATGTTTTCTTTTTCTTCATATTCAATTAATTTAACTAAGTATTCATATCCCTTTTTATAATTTCTTTGTTCTATAGTTAATCTTTTTCAACGATCATTAGGTATATTATTGACATCTATCTTATTATCTAGACAGTATTTTTTTAGTATTAAATTATATTCATATGAACTTATCAATTCATTTGCATTTGTGATTTTTAAATTCATTTTGGTTAGTAAATCCTTAATTTTAATATCAAGTTTATTATGAAATTTTACTGGTTTCAAAACAAATTTATATTTATTTGCATTAGCTTCGAGTTTTGTTCCATCTATGTAACAGTCTGATATATCTATTCTTTTATTATTTGCTTATTTATACAAGCAAATATTTCATCTTGATAAGGAACAATATAGTTATTTATAAAATTACCAAATGTAGAATGAATCTGGAATATAACATTTCATTATGTACATCACTCTTAAATCAAAAATATACTTTTCTTCTATTTCTCTTAATGTTGCATTAAAAAAAGCAAAACAATAAACTTTTGCTACAAAAAGATTATATGGACTATAACCTTTTCTTCCTTGACAACTTTTATCATTTAACTTTACACGTTCAATGATTTTACCAACTCCAGATTTTTACAAAAAAATTATAAATTTATCTATTTTTTCTAATTCCTCTATTTATCATTTTACCTTCTAATTTATCTCTCTTATTTCCTCTATATAAGCATATTTTCTATCTTTAAAAGATATAAAACTCTGATAAATATTACTAGCATATTCTGATACTTCATTGATTCTAGATATTTTAGTTTTTACTTTTACAAGCGGTATTACATTTCTTTTCTTAGTTTCAAAAGATACAAAAAAATTGTCTTTAGGCAGTTCATTAGTATTTACTAAGATAGTTGCATTTTCAAAAATCTTCCAAGATAAAAAGTTTGTTCTGATTATTTTACAAATCTCACTTTCTTTTAGCGTATAAAGGTCTTCATATGAAATTAGATTTCTAGCAACTGCTATTTTTATTACTTCAGAAATGTATTTCATAACGTATTTATCAGTATTTTTCTGTAATTCAGTTGCATAATTAAAAACCATATCCACAAATTTATTAGCAATTTCTATATTTTGAAATCCTATTTCAAATATACCATCTTCATTTTCTAGAACTTCTATATTATCATACACTTCTTTAATTGCTCTTAATGAATGCGTTTGTAACCAGATATAGCAAGTATGAAGAACACCATCAAGACGATCAGTACAAAGTTTAGGTGATTTATTCTCTAAAATATGATAATTATTTAACACTTCTAAATCAGTAAGTTTTATTTCATCAGTTTTTAGATAAGCAAGTAATTCTGAATCTTTTTTTATTATATCAACTATACTTTTTTCAGAACTTTCTTGATTTATATAATCACCAAATACATAATCTATACAATGTGCAAAACAAGGTGTTCCGACATCATGAAGTAAAGCAGCAATAGTTTCATCTTTTTGGTGAGTAAAATGCCAAGTCATATGTGCGACAACCAATGAATGATTAAATCTCGTATATAAAAATTTTGGAGAATATAATTTAGTATAATCACAGCCACAAAACTGAGTTATATTTTTAAGTCGATTTAGAGTTTTTGTATTTAAATACTTATCTATAAATGTTGGATATTCTTTATCAATGAAAATGTTTAAGTATTCATCCATTTTAGTTTCACCTCTTTTTAATAGTTAATTGTTTCTTCTTAAGAACTTTCAATTTAATTTAGATTTTCCAAGGTTTAAAAACTTTTCCAGTTTTAAAAGTAATCCTTGCAATTGATTGTAAAATACCGCAAATACATCTTATTTCATTTTCTTCATTCTCATATAATCTGATAAATAATAAGTTATAAAATGCCAGTAGCTTCTACCATCATAGACACTCTTATTCCTTATAAATGGGCTTTTCCATCAAACTGATAGCTTATTAAAGTGTCATAATGAAACGTTATCTTATCATTTTTGAAGAAAAATCATTATAGTATTAATTAAAAGTAAATTCAAATTCTTCTATAATTTTATCTAGACATTCTTTATTTCTAAGTTTAGCTAACCAGTTAATATTAATACTATTATAACCATATAATATTCCAGCAATAGAACCAGTTATCGCTCCAATGGTATCAGTGTCTCCCCCAAGATTAACTGCTCCAATAATTGATTCGTTATAATTATTACAATTAAGTATTACCCACAAAACGGTTTCTAGTGTTTCAACAATATATCCAGATGATTTAATACTATCAAGATCAAATTTAGTAATATCTTCCTTTAATATTCTTTCATATATAATATTTGTTTCTTCAGAAAACATACTATAATCTAAACATTTAATCATACTATAAGCAGCCAATTTATCTTTACCATATAATAGAAACATTACATATCTAACATAAATATAGCAACCCATAATACTTATCTCATGAGCATGAGTGATTGAAGAAACTTTTCTAATAATTTCTAATATTTCTTTATCATTTAGTTTTTTATAATAGCAATATAAAGCGATTGGTAGCATACGCATCAAAGAGCCATTACCATTTTCACTTAAACTTGTTCCACCACATTTAGTGGCATCAATTTTATCATTCCAATATCTCATCAAAGCGTATTTGGTTGTTATACCAACATCAAAGACTTTATTTGTAGCTGTATAATCGGCATTATTTAACCAATTACAAAACTTATCAGCTATATCGTTACAATTAATTGTTCCTTCTTGTTTAATAATAGAATCCATTGTAGCCAAAGTCATCGAAGTATCATCAGACCAAGTTCCTTCTGGTACATCATAACTTCCATAACCTTTCATCGTAGTAACAGGACTACTCATTAATTTCTTTCTCTCTTCAAATTCTACTGGAACACCAAGAGCATCTCCTATTACAAAACCATATAAAGAATCTTTTACAAATGACATATAAACACCTTCTAACAGATTTTATTATACAGTATTAGTTTGTTTTTTTAAACTTAAAAAATACCAATAGATTAATCTATTAGTATTAATTACTATCTACAATACTTTTCAATATTACTACTATCGTAAGACTGATTTTTCATTATTTTATAATATTCTTTCTTCGTATCACGATTACATCTAACAACATCATAAAATGGTGTATCATAATAAATTACTTTCTCAGCTGTTATTTTATAAATAGCAAATCTTGGCGCTTGTTTAATATTGATGACACTAAGATAGTCGATAACAAATAACATTATTATAAAGAGTAAAAAGTAGGAAAAAGTAAAGAATAATCTTTTCAAGTATTTCTGTTTCTTAGTTAATTTACTAATACCAATTACTGATATTATTCCACCAATAATAGAACATATACTTCCCCAACTACTCTCACTTTTAAAGATAGTCATTGCAGTTAGCGTTAGTAACAAGCCACTAATTATAAAGATAATAGCAATTATTTTATCTTTCTCTAGCAATTTCTTATTAGAATAATCAATTGTATTAATAATGTTTTCTTCTAGCTTTTGCTGATATTTATCATCAGTTACCTTCTCACCACTTATTAAATCATTAATAGAAATATCTAGTTCTTCACATAGTGGTTTAAATAGTGACAAGTCTGGCATATTCCTACCATTCTCCCAGTTACTGACTGACTTATCAGTAACTCCTAGTCTTTCTGCTAATTCTGATTGTGTTAATTTCTTTTTCTTTCGACATTCAGAAATAAAGTTACCTATTTTTTCTTGATTCATATTTTTCTCCTTTCCTGTTAAAATTGTATTTTAAAAAGTTATTTATTAACAGGAAATGTTCCTAGAGTATTAATAATATTTAAAATATAAACTTTATTTTGATAAAGTATTTTAATTTAATTATTATGAGGCTTCCTACACTTTATCTTTACTTTTTTAGAAAAGACATTTTCTATAGACTCTTCTAGCTCACTACGTTCATATAAACCAGTTTCTTCTAGAGCTAACATAGCATCAATGCTTTCCTCTAGTTTATTTTGTCTTTCAGTAATAGCTTCTTGTTTCTTTATATTTATCATATTTACAATATTCTCTGAAAGTTGTTTTAATTCTAATAAACTTAATTTTGAAAGGTCAATTTCTGAACCAACTCTAGTTGGTAAATCAATGTTTGGGTTTTCCTTAATTATTAATTGTTGATTTTCAATTGGTTCTTTTTTAGAATCAGTTGAACTTTTTATAGTTTTATTCATTTTTTCATTTTCCTTTCTTTCACATTCATCAGCTTCAGATATTTCTTTCTCTTCTTCTGAAATTACATCTTTTACTGTTTCATCAGTATCAGCATAATTGTTTAAGTTTTTTGTTGTTTCTAAGGTATTAATCTCTGTTTCTTCTTTTGAAATAGTCAAAGAAGAATTTTTAGTTTTATCATCAGATGCATTTCCTTTTCCTAATATTCTCTTTTTAAATTCTTGTTCTTCTTCTACCAAATGATTAAAACATGCTTCATCATTATCTATTATTGCGTATTTTTTATTTCCATCAATTATTTCTAGTAAACTACGACCATATCTATCTTTGCATTCAAAGTCAAAATCTTCTCCTAAAGCATCAAGAAGAGGAAATACTTGTCCTTCGTATGTACTTCTATTTAAAGCCATATGAATTATGTTGCTACCATAACTATCTTTAGCATTTACATCTAAACCATATTTTTTAGCAATATTAATTAGTTTTACTATAAATTCTGTTGAATGTGAATATTGTTCATCATTTTCAGTATATCCATAAAATGCCCATTGAATAAAATTATGATTATGCGATTTATTTTTATAGTTAACATCATATCCATGACTTAAAAGTTCTTCAATAAATTTAAATGTTTTCTCTTCATCATACTTATCACTAACAACTGCGTGTAATAAATTGCCATAGTCATCACAATATTTAATTCCTTCATAAGATCTAAGCTTATAATTTATTTCTTCATAAGTAATCTCTTTTATTGGCAACTTAAATAAAGTTGTTAATTTTTCTTTTATTTCTTCAAACACTTTAAACCTCCCGTTTTGGCTAATATAATATCATAGTTTACGGAAAATGGCAAAATATAATCTTACAACCTTACAGTAGCAAGTATTAATTAGTATGTATCATATAATATCTTGTTTGTGTTTCTTCTACTACTTCGAATCCTAATTTTTTATATAAAGAAATAGCTTTTATATTTTCTTTATAAACCCACAAATACACTATATTATAATCTTTTAAGATAGCATTTATTATGTTAGTGCCAATCCCTTTGTCTCTATAAGACTCCTCAATAAAGATTTCATCAATTAAAATATCATTATCTTTTTTTGTTACGAGATAGCAACCTATTATCTTATCATTAGACATAATTATTTTATAATTCTTTATTTCTAATAAAATTTGTCTATCGATATAGCTATTTATTCTTTCTTTTTCAGAATTTGTTAAATTAGTGGCATAACTAAAAACTGTATTAGCTTTTACTTCTTTTAGATAATTAATATCAGAATCAGTTGCATCTCTTAAATCATATTTCATCTAATATCTCCATTCTTATTTTATAGTAAAAACTTATTTCCACTAATACTTTGGAAATAAGTTTTATTATAATATTAATACTGAATTCCCCAAACGACTAGGTGTTTGGCTTCTTTACCACACACTACACATTTATCATCTATCTTTTCAGCATCTTCTAATATACAACGTGATTTAGTTCCTTTGATTTCTTTCATCTTAAGTTCGCATTCTTCATCTCCACACCACATTGCTTTAACAAATCCTGGTTGAGTCTCCATAATCTTTTTAACATCATCTAAGTTGTGTGCTTCAAAGGTTAATTTTTCTCTTCGTTCTAACGCTCTTTCATACATATCATTTTGAATAGTATCTAAAAGACTTGCTACTGTTGAAGCAACATCACTATCTGCTTCGGTAGTAATTTTTTCTCTAGTATCGCGTCTAGCTAGAACAATTTTATTCTCTTTTAAATCTCTTTCACCGACTTCAATACGAACAGGAATTCCTTTAACTTCTGCTTCCGCAAATTTAAATCCTGGACTTCTATCTGAATCATCAACTACATAAGAGATACCTTTAGCAGTTAAAGTTTCTTCTAATTCGGCAATTTTCTCATTAACAAGGTCGCTATCTCCTATCTTGATAATAGTAGCTTTTACTGGTGCTATTTTTGGTGGTAATACCAAACCAAAATCATCACTATGCACCATTATTAAAGCTCCAATCATTCTAGTAGTAGCACCCCATGATGTTTGATAACAATAACTATCTTGATTATTTCTATCTTTAAATTTGATATCATATGCTCTAGCAAACTTATCACCAAAGTAATGACTTGTTCCAGATTGAAGTGCTACTCCATTGTACATTAACGCTTCTACTGTTAAGGTATATTCAGCACCAGCGAATTTTTCTTTTTCAGTTTTCTTTCCAGTAATAACAGGAATAGCTAAATATTCTTTAAATAGTTTTTCATAAATACCAAGCATTCTCTTTGTTTCTTCTTCCGCTTCGCGACTAGTTTCATGAACAGTATGTCCTTCTTGCCATAAAAATTCACGACTTCTTAAGAAAGGACGTGTTTCTTTCTCCCAACGGAACACACTACACCACTGATTATATTTAAGAGGAAGATCACGATAGCTTTTAACAACGTCGTGATAATAATCACTAAATAATGTTTCACTTGTTGGGCGAACACATAATGGCTCTTCTAATTCTTTCTCGCCACCTTTAGTAACCCAAGCTACTTCAGGAGCAAAACCTTCTACTAATTCTCCTTCTTTTTCTAGTAAAGTTTTAGGAATTAATAAAGGCATATAAACATTTTTATGACCAGTCTCTTTAAACATTTTATCTAGTGTTTTTTGAATTTCTTCCCATAAAGCATAACCATTTGGTTCAAAGATGATACAACCTTTAACACTGGAATAAGTAGCAAGATGAGCAGCTTTTACAACATCAGTATACCACTTAGCAAAATCAACATTTCGTTCTGTTATTTTCTCATTCTTCATATTTTCCTCCTAATGAACATAAAATATTCCCATATAGATTAAAAAGGCTAAGTAAAGAAGACAAGTAATCGCTCCATTTACTCTTTCAAAAGTGCTACTTTTATATTGAACACCAACAGCAGTTGTCATAAAGACACCACCGATTAAACCACCAATATGTGCAGCATTATCAATTCCTGGTACAAGAAAACCTAAGATAAGGTTTAAAGCTATTAAAGGAATTATCTGACTTTTAATGACTGTTCCTAAGTAAACACGGTAGTGATAACCAAAGTAAACCATTGAACCAAGAAGTCCAAAGATAGCCCCACTGGCACCAACACTAACACTAGTGCTAGAAACAATAATGGATAGTAGTGAAGCAGTTACGGCACTAAATAAGTAAACAAGTAAATATTTCCATCTACCAAGAAAACTTTCTAACTGAACACCAATAATCCATAAAGCATACATATTGAAAGCTAAATGAGCAATATTAGCATGAACAAAGGTACCTGTTAATAAACGGTAATATTCCCCTTGTTTAATATAAGGACCAAATACTGCTAATTCTCTAAAGACATCATCACTTTTCCCAAGTAATAAAGGAACAAAGAAAAGGGCAACATTTAAAAACACTAAGATAGCAGTAATAATAGCTTTCTTTGGCATAAATATTTTATCCGTTTTCGTATGGTCTTGATAGTTATGTTCATTTATTTCATCAGTTATCTTAATAAATAAATCCGCACCTGTTTCTTTATTTTTACTAATATTTTTATATAAATCTGGATAAGCTTCTAATAATAATTTATTATTCTTAACATCTTTTTCATCAGTTATATGAACAGCTCTTCCTCTTTTTGGTAACTCTTTAGTAAGGTCTACACTACTTCCTAGATTTAAAAAGATACTTAAGACATTTAGTCTAAAAGAAAATGTTTTAGCTTTAATTTTCTTTATTATACGATTAGTTTTAAAAACATCAAACTTATATTGTTCTTCATTATGGATATGACCGATTACTATTCTTATTATTTCACAATCTTCATCTAAATTTTCTAACCAAATCTCATCATCTACACCATTTAATACTATTGGGGTATAATTCTTTTCAGTTATAAAATAATGAAGAAGTTTCATAGCAATCATATTAGTGTCATCTATTTCAAGCACATTATTCATTAATTCATCACCCTTCTTCTTTCAAGTATTATACACGAATTTACGTTAATTCTCAAGAGAAGCAAGTTCATCTTGAAATTCTTTTGGTGGTTCCTTAGTAAACTCTAAATATTCTTTAGTTAATGGTTCTACTAGTTCTATTTTATAACTATGAAGCATTTGACCAAAATCAGTTGTTTTTTTACTATGACCATATACTGGATCATTTACAACAGGATGATTGATATAAGCTAGATGAACTCTAATCTGATGCGTTCTACCAGTATCAAGCTGACACTCTATCAAAGTTTTATTCTGATATCTTTTAAGAACTTTAAAGTGAGTAACTGCTTCTTTTCCTCCTGCTATTACTTTCATCTTAAGTCTATCTTTAGGGTCTCTTCCTATCGGTGCATCAATAGTTCCTCTAGCTGGTTTAATAACTCCTTCAACCAAAGCAAGATAAGTTCTTTTTACTTCTTTTTTCTTTAACATTAGACTTAAAGCTTCTTTCGTTTCTTCATTTTTTGCTACTAACATTAAACCACTAGTATCTTTATCTAAACGATGAACAATACCAGGTCTTAATAAATCATCTGTTAAAGGATAATCTACTAGTAAGGCATTTACTAAGGTATCATTCATATGACCAGGAGCAGGATGAACAACTAAACCACTTTGTTTATTGATAATTAACAAATTTTCATCTTCAAAAACAATATCAAGTGGTATTTCCTTCTTTTCTAAATTACTAGTTACTTCTTCTTTTAAGACTTCGATAATGTCACCTTTAGCAACTTGGTAATTACAACTAATCTCTTTGTTATTAACTAAGACTTTACCATCTTTTATCTTACGTTGTATTTTACTTCTAGATTCTTCTAACATATTACTTAAAACAACATCTATTCTTCCAGTTTCATCATTTATTTCTAACTTCATTTTTTTCACCCTTCCATAGTTCATAGATAAGTAGTAAAACTCCAATCACAATTAGCATATCAGCAAAATTAAAAATTGGAAAGTGATAATTGAATATTATAACACTAATATAATCAATTACATAATTAAGTACTAAACGGTCATAGAAATTACCAAGTATTCCTCCCAAAATCATTATATAAGAGATATTTAGTAATGTTTCATTTTTCTTACTTATTAGTTCTTTATAAATTACTAAAAATGCTAGTAAGGAAAGAATAGCAAGCAGAGTTGTTTTCCCTTCCATAAGAGAAAAGGCTGCTCCGATATTTTTTACATAAACTAAAGATAAGAAGTTTGGTATTAAAGTAACAGTACCTTTTAGATAATTAACTACTAATACTTTAAATAATCTATCTATTAAAAATAAAATAATGATTACTGCCGTATATTTTAGCTTATCTTTCATTTATTTAATCTTTCCACCATGACATTTTAGTTCATAAATTTTTTTACTATTTTTATAGATAGTTTCCACTCCTGTAAAATTATCTATTGTTCCATCAACAGTAAATATATACTTATATTCTCCATTAGAATATTCACTAGGTCCCCTAACGGGTATAACACTTTTATCTTCTCCTACCCTCATTAAAGCTGGTCGTAAAGCTGCATCCATTGCCTCTTCTTCCAAATTATCATCGATAGTAACTCCATAATAATTCATAGCCCAATATGGTTTATTATCGACATAAACTACTTCTTCACCAATAAAACTAACTCCCCCGAAATAAGTATCATGGTATAACATATTATCTTTTTTATATTCATAGTCTTTAGAACCTAAACGATTACTTGCTACTTTTTCTACTTTAGCATTAGCATAGGTTTCTTTTTTTGCTTCTATTAAAAATTTTTCTAGATTCTTCATTATCTTTCTCCTATTTCTTCTATCTGACTAACAATCATTTGAATCTGGTCGTATCGCTTTTCTACTCTTCCCACTATTTTATAAAGATGTCCTTTCTTTAATTCTATAATATTCCAAATTTTCGGAAAGAAGGTATAATCAACACTTCCTGTTTCATCACTACAACTAGCAAAAGCCATTTTATCACCTTTTTTAGTAGTTATTTCTTTAATACTTTCTACTAATACAACTGTTGTTACTAGTTTATCAAAGTATTTATTTAACTGTTCTAAAGAAATACAGTTAGTAACTGTTCCTTTATAACTAGTCGCAGGGTGATTACTTATATAAAGACCAAATAAGTCTTTTTCTTGTTCTAGCAATAAATAGTTATCATATTCATCTACTACTTCAATATCTGGTATTAAGACTAAACTAGGGTCTAAATCTTTAACTAATTCGCCATAATTATATAAAGAGTCTAGGTTCATTATTAAAGTTCGTTTATTATATTTAAAGTTCCTAAAACAATCAGCTAGTATTAGAGTTTCGAGTTGCTTTTTGGTTATTCCTTCTCCTACTAGTTCTCTAATCGCTTCAAAGATATCAGTAAATTTTTCTTTTCTTGCTTTAATAACTGTTCTTGAAACACTAACTCCAATTCCTTTAATAGTAGAAAAAGGAAATACTATTTTACCAGCAATAACTTTAAAGACATCTTCACTCTCATTAATATCTGGTTTTACTACTTCGATTTTAACACTTCTAACTTCTCTTATATATTCATTTAATTTACTTTCTACACCGATAACATTAGTTAATAAGTTAGTATAGAAATAAAGTGGATAATGAACTTTTAAATAGGCCATTTTATAAGCAACCATTGAGTAGGCTACCGCATGACTTCTATTAAAACCATAACCAGCAAACTTTAAAATCTGAGCAAATAATTCTTTCGAGATAGCTTCATTCTTTCCTAATTCTTTTGCTTTACGTAAAAATCTTTCTTCCTCTTTTTCTAAGGCCTCTTTTTTCTTTTTGCTTATCGCTCTTCTTAGTATATCTGCTTCTCCTAAAGAATAACCAGCATAAGAACTAACTGTTTGCATTACTTGTTCCTGATAAATCATAATACCATAAGTCTTCTTTAGAATAGGTTCTAGACAGTTATCAAGATAAGTTACTACTTCTTTGCCTTCTTTTCTTTTAATATAAGTATCTATATTAGCAGCAGGTCCTGGTCTAAATAATGCTATAGCAGCAACAATATCTTCAAAATTAGCAGGTTTTAAATCTCTTAAGAATTTACGCATTCCACTAGATTCAAACTGAAAGATACCTGTTGTGAAGGCTTTACTAAATAATTGATAACAAGCTGAATCATTAAGAGGAATATCATAGAATGGAATCTTTATTCCTTGAAACTTTTCAATATCTTTTAAGATATTCATAATTAAAGTAAGATTTTTAATTCCTAGAAAGTCCATTTTTAAAAGTCCTAGTTCTTCTAGATAATTCATTGAATAACTAGTTAGGTACATACCATCACTCATAGTAAGAGGTAATACTTCATCAAGTTCTTTCTGACACATTACTATTCCAGCAGCATGCGTTCCAATCTGTCTAGGAAAGCCTTCTAATTTACTTGCTATTAAATAAACACTTCTAAGTCCTTCATCACTATCTATTTCACTTTGAAATAATTTATCGTTTTGATAATAATAATTAAGTGTTTCTTTACCCATCGGCGGAATAAAAGAATTTAAATGGTCTATTTTATAATTAGGTATTTTTAAAACTCTTGCTACATCTCTTAAGACTTGTTTAGCAGAAAGGGTTGAGAAAGTAACTATTCCAGCGACTTTCCTTTCGCCATACTTTTCTTTGACGTAATTAATAACATCTTCACGATACATATCAGGTAAATCCGTATCAATATCAGGCATACTAACTCGTTCTGGATTTAAAAATCTTTCAAAGAGTAAATCATATTTTAATGGATCTATTTCAGTTATTCCTAAAGAGTAAGCTACTAAACTACCAGCAGCACTTCCCCTACCTGGTCCTACTAAGATATTATTTTTCTTAGCATATAATATGAAGTCATATACTACTAAAAAGTAGTTAGAAAAGCCCATTTTTTTAACAATAGATAATTCATAGATTAATCTATCGAAGTAATTTTTTAAGACATTACCTTTTAGTCGTTTAGTTAAACCTTTAATAGCTAATTCTTTTAAATAAGTGTCAGCATCTAAGTTATTAGGGCAGTTATAAATAGGTAGTAACAATTCTGCCTTAGGAAAAGTAATATTACATTTATTAATTATTTCTAAGCAAGTTTTATCACTAACAAATTCTTTATCAGTTAAGTCATAGTGCATTTCATCATAGATACTTTTACCATCACGTATTAAATATAAATATTTTAAATAGTCAGCTTCTTGTTTTTCCTTATATAAGCATTCTCTTAAGAATACAACTTTTTCTGTTAATTCTAAGGCTTTAGTTCTTTCTTCTTCCGTTTTATATCCTAGGTATATTGAAGGAGTAGTTATTTCTTTTAATAATTCTCTACTCTCATAGGGAAGACAGATAATAAGTTCTTCTTGATAATTATTTAAATCAGCAAGTTCTACTCTACTAGTATTAGCAAGAGTTGATAATTTAATCAAATGCAAATAACCAGTATAATTTTTAGCATAACAAAGAACTATTCTATCCACTATCTTTAATTCTAGACCAATAACAGGTTTTATTCCCTTTAAATTACATTTCTTAATAAACTCCATTGTTCCATACATAGTATTATCAGTAATAACAGCATAGTCATTGCCTCTAGCAGCATTTAATTCAATAATATCATCTACTGATAAAAGGCTAGATAACAAGGAATAATAACTTTTAACATATAACATAAAAAACTACTCCTTTCTGAATATCACTATATCATATTTTTGTTCGAAAAACTACTAATTTTTCACATTTTTTCCAATAATAATTTGACTTTATCAACCATCTATGGTAAAGTTAATAAGCAGAACGAGAAATAAAGGAGGAGAAATTATGGCAATTAAAGTTACTAATAAGAAACCTTTAACAGGAAATAAAAGATCACACGCTTTAAACGCTACTAAAAAGCAACAAAAGCCTAACTTACAAGTAGTAACATTAGATGATGGTACTAAAGTTAGAATGAGTACTCGTGAAATTAGAAATATGCGTAAACAACAAGCAGTTGTTACTGAAGAAGCAGCTTAAAAAAGAGATAAATTTTCAAAATTTATCTCTTTTTATTTTTCTAAATAATCAGCACCTTTATGTGGTTCTTCAAATAATAAGTTGTTAAAGTTTTGCTGTCTCAAAGCTTCGTAAATAACAACTGCTACACTGTTACTAACATTTAATGCTCTAACATTATCACTCATTGGTATTCTAAGACAATGATTTAAATCATTTTTTAGTATTTCTTTAGGAATACCAGTAGATTCTTTTCCAAAGATAAAATAATAATCAGTATTAGTATCACTATAATCAAAACTAGTATGTGGTTTTCTTCCGTATCTAGTTAGGTAATAATAAATACCTTTATTTTTACTTTTAAACTCTTCAAAGTCATTATATTCTTCATAATTCAACTTATCAATATAGTTAACACCACTTCTTTTTAAATGATTATCATCTAAAACAAAACCATAAGGTTTAATTAAATGAAGTTTCGTATTAGTAGCAACACATGTACGCATTATATTACCTGTATTTTGGGGTATTTCTGGTTCAAATAAAACAATATGATTCATATTAAATACCTACCCTATATTTTTTTATGAATTTGATAGTTTCTTCTACGGTTAACTTAGTAGCTTCTCCTTCACCTAGATAAGATGCTATTTTCCCATTTTCAAAAGCTAAAAATAATGGCGTATTATTAATATTAGAACTCATTCCATAGTTAGCAAAAATACTATTTATATAATTTTCTTTATTAGCAACGCCTTGCAAATCAATATAAGTTATAGAGTCTTGAAGACCATTTTTTAATAATTCTTTTTTCAAGTTAGTATCAAAACTACGACAAGCAGGATCAGTTGCAACACACATATAAACAACACCATCAGGATTTTCTAAAACGAAATGGTCAAGTTCTTCAGTGTTAATTTCTGATACAATATTTCTCAATACAGGAATAGTTGTTTTATAATTTTGATAAGTACTATACCAACTAGCAACATATAAAACCACTACAATCACAACTAAATAAATAATTGCTAAAGTTACATAATTTTTCTTCTTTTTCTTAAACATTTGCTCCACCTCTTTATATTTCAATTCTACCATAATTTTTGAACTTTGAAAATGATTAGTAAAAGAAAATATCTACTTTAGTAAACTACTTATATAAGAAGATACATCTTCATCATAAACAAAGGCATAAGCTTGATCATAATAAACTATCAATTTATTTTTAGCATCGGCATTATTTAATCTAAATATTGAACTTTCTTTTGAAGTATATATTCCAAGACTATATCTTGGGCAGAAAAAGCTAGCAGTAAAACCAGTCTCAACTACTTTAGCAGTACTTAATTTTTCTATTATTTTATCAATATTATCATCTGATAATACATAACTATTAGTTGTTATATTATCGGGTAATTGTCCTTCACAAGTATCAACATGTATTTTATAACCATTAGTTGCTATTTTATTTTTAATATCTGTTTTCATATTTTCTAGTAATTGTTCTAATATAATAACTTTAGTTTCGCTGTTAATCACTGGGCACTTTTCGGTTGCCTTTAAGTTTTTATTTTCTTCCTTTAATTTACTTATTTCTGTTTCTTTATCTACAATAGTTTTATCTTTTTCTGTTAATTTAGAAATATTATAAATATTGAAACCAACTAGTCCTGATATAATTAGAACAACTAATGTGCCAAATAATATCTTTACCCTTTTACTTCTCACCTTTCATAAAACTATCCTCCATTATAATTATACTGTTTTTTTATTTCTGTGTATAGTAAAAGATGAGCTATAATAAACCCATCTTCTTAACTTTCTCTAATGGTATACCAGTCATTTTAGTAACTTCTTCTTTACTCATACCATTATCTAGTAACGTGGAAATAATAGATGAACGTTCTTCTTCACGACCAAGTTCAATACCTTCTTCACGGCCTTCTTCGCGTCCCATCTTTTTAGCATAATCAATTTTTGCTTCTTCTTTCCACTTTCTATCTTTCTCTGCGTCATAGAGACCGATAGTATTAATATCGAAAGTTGCTTCTTTAATTTTTTCTACTGCTTCCATTAAATCTTCATCTC
>ENA-OPWR01000586-OPWR01000586.1-human-gut-metagenome-genome-assembly--contig:-NODE-586-length-32407-cov-3.896081_pt1 | contig 32407 bp, 33 predicted proteins | sample MGYA00241507_ERZ502006 | MGnify/ENA primary metagenome ERZ502006 (study PRJEB25962, sample SAMEA2043041) | human gut metagenome | biome: human gut; feature: human-associated habitat; material: faeces...
CGGGGCAAGCAGGTGTTCACCTGGCTGCACCGGGGGGTGCGCTCCTTCGACGAAATGAGCAATCTATCCAAACCCCTGCGCCAGCAGCTGGCCCAGGCATACACCATCTCCGTGCCAACTGTGGCCCGGAAGCAGGAATCCCGGCTGGACGGCACCATAAAATATCTGTGGGAGCTGCCGGACGGCAACTGCATCGAAACGGTGCTGATGCAGTATCACCACGGCAATACCGTGTGCATCTCCTCCCAGGTGGGCTGCCGCATGGGCTGCGCCTTCTGCGCCAGCACCGTGGCCGGAAAGGTCCGGGACCTGACCGCCGGGGAGATGCTGGACCAGGTGCTGTTCACCCAGCTGGATTCCGGCCGGGAGATCTCCAATATCGTGCTGATGGGCATTGGAGAGCCTCTGGACAACATGGATACCGTGCTGCGGTTTCTGACGCTGGTGAACCACCCCAAGGGGCTGAACATCGGGATGCGGCACATCAGCCTCTCCACCTGCGGCCTCGTGCCGAAGATCGACCAGCTGGCCGAGAAGAAGCTCCAGCTCACCCTCTCCGTCTCTCTCCACGCCCCCAACAACGACATCCGCAGCGGCATGATGCCCGTGAACGACGCCTACCCTGTGGAGGTGCTGATGCAGGCCGTGCGCCGCTATCAGGACACCACCGGCCGCCGCGTCAGCTTTGAATACTCTATGGTGCGCGGCGTCAACGATTCCGACGCCTGCGCAAAACAGCTGGCAAACCTCATCCGGGGCATGGGCGCTCATGTGAACCTGATCCCCATCAACCCGGTGGACGGCAGCCCCTACTCGGCCACGGACGCAGCCAATGTGCGCCGCTTCCAGCAGAAGCTGGAAAGCCTCGGCGTCAACGCCACCGTGCGCCGCCGCCTGGGCAGCGAGATCAGTGCCGCCTGCGGCCAGCTGCGCCGGGACGAAATGAATGGTAAGGCGTAAATCGCAAGAGGAGAAGCCTATGAAACTAGCAGGAAAAACGGATGTGGGCCGCGTCCGGCAGGAAAATCAGGATGATTACCGTGCCGGGGAGCTGCCTGGCGGTGCTGTCTGGGCACTGGTGTGTGATGGTATGGGCGGTGCCAAAGGCGGCCGCGAGGCCTCACAGGGGGCCTGCAATGTCATCGAGCAGGTGTTTCAGGAGCAGTACGCCCAGTGCGGAGCAGGGCAGGAGGGAGCTTTTTTGAAAAAGGCCCTCATCAGTGCCAACCGCTATGTGTTCAACAAAGCTGCCCACGAGGAATCGCTGGCCGGTATGGGCACCACGGCGGTCTGTGCCCTGGTGCGGGGTGGGGAAGCCACCCTCTGCCACGCGGGCGATTCCCGCGCCTACCTGTACCGGGACGGTAAGCTGGCGCAGCTGACCCACGACCACTCCTATGTGCAGGAGCTGGTGGACTGCGGCACCATCACGCAGGAGCAGGCAGAGCATCACCCGCAGAAAAACATCATCACCCGGGCGCTGGGTGTGGATTACCGGCTGGAGCCGGAGTTCACCACCGTGGCGCTGCAGGCAGGGGACGTTCTGCTGCTGTGCACGGATGGCCTGACCAATGCCGTGCCCACAGAGCAGCTGGAGCAGCTGCTGCGCAGCGGGTCTTTTTATGATCTGCCGGATGTTCTGATCCGCACCGCCAACGAAAACGGCGGCCCGGACAATATCACCGCCCTGCTGGTGGGGGTAGAGCCGATGGAGGTGCGCCATGGATAACCTGATCGGTAAAAGACTGGACGGCCTATACGAGGTGCAGGAACTGATCGGCTCCGGCGGCATGGCCAATGTGTATAAGGCGGTCATGCGGGGACAGAACGGCCCCGTGCCCGCCGGGACTGTGGTGGCCGTCAAGGTGCTGCGGCAGGAATATATGCACGACCCGGATCTTGTGCGCCGCTTTAAAAACGAATCCAAGGCCATCTCCCTGCTGAACCACCCCAATATCGTCAAGGTGTACGATGTTTCGGTCAATGACCATCTGCAATATATCGTCATGGAGTATGTGGATGGCATGACCCTGCGGGAGTACCTCAACGAGCGGGGCGGCAAGCTTTCCAGCCGGGAGACCGTGCACTTCATCTCCCAGATCCTCAAGGCGCTGGAGCACGCCCACGCCAACGGCATCGTGCACCGGGATATCAAGCCCCAGAACATTATGCTGCTGGATAATGGCCAGCTGCGCATGATGGACTTCGGCATCGCCCGCATTTCCCGGGCAGATAACCAGATGCTGGCCGGCAAGGCGATGGGCAGTGTGCATTATATCAGCCCGGAACAGGCCAAAGGCGACGAGACCGACCGCACCAGCGACATCTACTCGGTAGGCGTCATGATGTACGAGATGCTCTCTGGTCATCTGCCCTTTGACGCCGATGATGTGGTGGAGGTTGCCATCAAGCAGATCTCGGACGAGCCCCGCTCGCTGCACGAGCTGGCACCGGAGGTGCCCTATGCGCTGGTGGAGATCACAGAAAAGGCTATGGCGAAGCTCCCCCAGAACCGCTACCCCTCGGCACGGGCGATGCTGGAAGCTCTGGATACCTATGTGCAGAACCCCTCCGTGCTGTTTGAATATCAGTATATTACAGAAGAAGCACCCGAAAAGGTGGTGAAACGTACCATGAATCAGAACCGCGCGATCCGTCAGAACGAACAGCCTGCCCCCCGCAAAAACGGCAAGAATAAGCCTGTCAAAAAGCGCCGCACCGTCTTTTTGCCGGCCTTGTTCGGCATCACCATTGCCTTTGCACTGGCCTGCATGGCGCTGTGCTGGATGATCCTGAACGACTCCTCTAACCTGATGAACAACAAGGCTGATGTCACCCTTGGGGACTATATCGGCATGACCAAGGATCAGGCCATGGCCACGGATCAGATCGCATCCGGCCAGATCTCCCCGGAGTGGGAAGAAGAATATAACAGCAACTATGCTGCCGGTTATATCTATAAGCAGTCGCCGGTGTCCGGCCGCACCGTCCGCGAGGGTCAGAGCGTAACGCTGACCGTCAGTCTGGGCACCCAGTATGTCACGGTGCCGGACTTGACCAACTATGTGCAGACCGACGCAGAGCAGCAGCTCAAGGCACTGGGCGTTTCGGTGCTGGTCACACAGGCTGTGGATACCTCGGTGGCCTCCGGTGCGGTCATCCGCACCGACCCTGCCGGAAACATCAAGCCGGACAAAGAGAAATCCACAGAGAAAATCGACGGCGCCGTGGCAACGATCATGGCACTTGACAGAGCTATACGCTGTGGAAACGACAAGGCCGAGTCTGTTTATGACAGTCGAGGTCTTTTATTTATATGAAGGGAGAGTTTATATGGGTATCTTTTCAGGGCTGTTCAAATCCAGGGACAAGCCTCAAAACCGCACGGCAGGAAGTGGCTATGCCTTTTTCATGGGTGGTACTACCTCCGGCAAAACGGTGACGGAACGCTCCGCCATGCAGATGACCGCCGTGTATTCCTGTGTCCGCATCCTGTCTGAGGCTGTCGCAGGTCTACCGCTACACCTCTATAAATATACGGACAGCGGTGGCAAGGCAATGGCGCTTGACCATCCGCTCTACCGTTTGCTCCACGATGAGCCGAACCCGGAGATGAGTTCCTTCGTGTTTCGAGAAACCCTCATGACGCACCTGCTCCTCTGGGGCAACGCCTATGCACAAATCATCCGCAACGGCAAAAACGAGATCGTAGCTCTGTACCCTTTGATGCCGAACAAGATGTCCGTGGACAGAGACGAAAACGGCCGTCTGTACTACACCTATTATCGTGGCTCGGACGAAGCCATCAAAAACAAGGAGTTCGCCGTAACGCTTCAGCCTTCGGATGTGCTGCATATCCCCGGACTCGGCTTCGATGGCTTGGTTGGCTACAGCCCCATCGCTATGGCAAAGAATGCCATCGGCATGGCTATCGCCTGCGAGGAGTACGGAGCCAAATTCTTCGCCAATGGTGCTGCACCGGGCGGTGTGCTGGAACACCCCGGTACGATCAAAGACCCGCAGCGTGTGCGGGAAAGCTGGCAGTCCACCTTCGGTGGCAGCGGCAACGCCAATAAGATCGCCGTACTGGAAGAAGGCATGAAGTACACGCCCATCGGCATCTCGCCGGAGCAGGCACAGTTCCTGGAAACACGCAAATTCCAAATCAATGAAATTGCTCGAATTTTCCGAGTCCCGCCCCACATGGTCGGCGATCTGGAAAAGTCGAGCTTTTCTAATATTGAGCAGCAGTCCCTTGAGTTTGTGAAATACACCCTCGACCCCTGGGTCATCCGTTGGGAGCAGTCCATTCAACGCTCCCTGCTGAACTCCGAGGAAAAGAAGAAGTACTTTGCAAAATTCAATGTGGAAGGTCTGCTTCGCGGCGACTATCAGAGTCGCATGAACGGGTACGCCATCGGGCGGCAGAACGGCTGGATGTCCGCCAACGACATCCGAGAGTTGGAAAACCTCGACCGTATCCCGGCAGAGGATGGCGGCGATTTGTACCTCATTAACGGCAATATGCTCCCGCTGAAGAATGCGGGTGCTTTTGCAGATACACCTACCGATGACGGAAAGGAGGAAAAATCCGATGAAGAAATTCTGGAATTGGAAGACCCGAACGGTGACCAATCAGGAGGCACAGGAGCAGGTTCAGGAGAGGACGCTGTTTCTGAACGGGACCATCGCCGAGGAAAGTTGGTTTGACGATGACGTCACGCCGCAGCTTTTCAAGGACGAATTGATGGCGGGCTCCGGTGACATCACTGTCTGGATCAACAGCCCCGGCGGTGACTGCGTGGCGGCGGCTCAAATCTACAATATGCTCATGGACTACAAGGGTGATGTGACGGTCAAGATCGACGGCATTGCGGCATCCGCAGCATCCGTCATCGCTATGGCAGGCACGAAGGTGCTGGTATCTCCCGTGTCCATGCTCATGATCCACAACCCCATGACAGCGGCATTCGGCAATTCGGAGGAAATGCAGAAAGCCATCGAAATGCTCTCAAGCGTTAAGGATTCCATCATCAACGCCTATGAGATCAAGACGGGGCTTTCTCGTGCCAAGCTCTCGCACCTCATGGATGCCGAAACTTGGATGGACGCAAACAAGGCTGTGGAACTCGGCTTTGCGGACGAAATCATGCAGAGAAACTCGGAATCCGAAGAGGTACCCACGCCTGCCGTTTCCATCCTGTATTCCAAGGCGAATGTGGTGAACTCTCTCATGGAGAAGATCGCCGCAAAATGCGCCATCACCCCGAAATCCAACCGTACACAAAAAGCCGATGACCTTTTGGATCGGCTCAATCTCATTAAAAACTGGAGGTAATTCAATATGACAATCAACGAACTGCGTGAAAAGCGCAACCAGGCTTGGAACGCCGCAAGGGCATTTGTTGAAACCAAGCGCGACAAGGACGGTCTGCTTTCCGATGAGGATGCCAAGACCTATGCTCAGATGGAAAAGAAGGTTCAGGACTACGGTGCTGAAATCGAGCGCATGGAAGCCATGTCCGCAATGGAAGCACAGCTGAATAAGCCCACTTCTTCTCCCATCACCGAGAAGCCCATGAACGGCAAGTCCACCGCTGACGAGAAGCCCAAGACCGGTCGAGCTTCCGACGCCTACCGCACCGAAATGCTTACCGCCCTTCGCAGCAACTTCCACCAGGTGAGCGATGTCCTTCGCGAGGGTGTTGACGCTGACGGCGGCTACCTCGTACCCGAGGAGTATGATTCCCGCCTTATTCAGACGCTTTCCGAGGAAAACATCATGCGAAAGCTCGGTCATACCATCACCACATCCGGTGAGCACAAGATCAACATTGCAGCGACTGCGCCTGCCGCTGCGTGGATCGAGGAAGGCGGCGCACTCTCTTTCGGTGACGCAACCTTTGCACAGATCCTTCTGGATGCGCACAAGCTCCATGTCGCTATCAAGGTGACCGAGGAACTGCTCTACGACAATGCGTTCAAGCTGGAGGATTACATTCTCACCGAGTTTGGCAAGGCACTCGCCAATGCCGAGGAGGACGCATTCCTCAACGGCACCGGTGTCGGTCAGCCGCTTGGCCTGTTTGCGGAAACCGGCGGTGGTCATGTGGCAGAAACGCTTACTGCCGCACTCAAGAGCGATGACCTCATCACCCTCATCCATGCGCTGAAGCGTCCCTACCGCAAGTCTGCCTCTTTCATCATGAACGACAAGACTATCGCGCAGATCCGCAAGCTGAAGGACAACAACGGTGCGTATATCTGGCAGCCTTCCTATCAGGCAGGCGAACCGGACCGCATTCTCGGCTACACGGTTCATACCTCTGCGTATGCTCCGGAGAATGCTATCGCTTTCGGCGATTACAGCTACTACAACATCGGCGACCGCGGCACCCGCTCCTTCAAGCAGCTCAACGAGCTGTTCGCGGGCAACGGTATGATCGGTTTCGTAGCTAAGGAACGTGTGGACGGCAAACTTATTCTCCCCGAAGCCGTTCAGATCCTCAAGCTGAAAACCGAATAAGGAAGGAGGCGGCGGTGATGGACGAGCTTCTTTCCAAAGTAAAAGCCAACCTTATCCTGGAACATACGGCGGATGATGAGCTGCTGAAAGGCTACATCACCGCCGCTGTTTCTTACGCCGAAAGCTACCAGCATATCCCGGAGGGGTTCTACAAAGAGAACCCCATGCCGCCCACCACGGAGCAGGCCGTCATCATGCTGTCCTCCCACTTCTATGAATCGAGAGATGGCTCGACAGGCGGCTTCTTTGCGGATAACACCGGAGCGGCACAACAGGTGTGGAACACGGTTAATCTGCTTCTCCGTTTGGATAGGCGGTGGCAGGTATGAGCTTCGGAAAAATGAACGGCTTTGCCGACATAGTGGAAACCCGCCAAGTCAAGGACAGCGAGGGCTTCACCCATTCCGAGGATGAAGTCCTCGCGTCTATCCGTGTCTATCGAGAGGGTCGGCACGGCTCACAGCGTTGGGCAAACCTTGCCGCATTCAGTGAAGCCACCGACCTGTTCCGCTTTCGGTGCATTCCGGGGCTGACAATCACCACAGACCAGTTTCTCATTTGCGATGACTGTCGCTACGATATTGTGTCCGTAGAGGATGTCAAAGGCCGTGGGATGTACATCGAGGTTTTAGCGAAAAGGAGTGAATCGACCATTGGCAAAGGTTGAAATGAAAATGCCGGAGGAATTTCTTCTGAAAATCTCCAAACTGGGCAGCGACTTTGACTCTGTTGCGGATACCGTTTTGCAGGCCGGTGGCGAGGTGGTTCTCGCCAGGGTACGCAGCAATCTCTCCTCCGTTGTGGGCAGGGGTACGAAATACGACTCCCGTTCCACGGGTGAACTGGCGGGTGCGCTCGGTCTTTCTCCCACTAAGCTGAACCGGGACGGTAATCACGATATCAAGGTCGGTTTTGCAGAGCCACGCTCGGACGGCGGCAGCAACGCCAAGCTGGCGAACATTCTGGAATACGGCAAGCACGGTCAGCCTGCAAAGCCGTTTCTGAAGCCCGCAAAAACGGCATCCCGACAGGAATGCATCGATGCCATGACCAGAGTACTGGAAGAGGAGGTGGAAAAGCGATGAGCCTGCTATCTGATTTGCAAACCATCGCCGAGCACTGCGGCGTCCCTGTAGAGACTGGCATTTTCTCGGATAGAGCACCGGATGCCTATCTGGTGATTACGCCGCTTTCGGACTCTTTCGAGCTCCACGCCGACAACGCTCCGGGCTGTGAGACACAGGAAGCGCGGCTGTCTCTGTATTCCAAGGGCAGCTACACCAAAGTAAAAAACGCTATCGTCCGCACGCTTCTGAGTGCGGACTTTTATATTACCGATCGCCGGTATATCGGCTTTGAGGCCGAAACCGGCTACCATCACTACGCCATTGATGTGGCGCAAATCTACGAACTGGAGGAATAAGTTATGGCGACTATCGGTCTTGACCGACTGTATTACGCAAAAATCACCGAGAACGATGCCGGTGAGGAAACCTACGGTACGCCGTCCCAGCTTGCCAAAGCCATCTCCGCTGACCTTTCGGTGGAACTGGCAGAAGCAACGCTCTATGCCGATGACGGCGCTTCGGAGATCGTGAAGGAATTCAAATCCGGCACACTCTCCCTCGGCATTGACGATATCGGCTCTACGGCGGCATCCGACCTCACGGGTGCGACTATTGACAAGAACAAGGTGCTGATTTCCGCATCCGAGGACGGCGGCGACCCTGTGGCGGTGGGCTTCCGCGCCAAGAAATCCAACGGCAAGTACAAGTATTACTGGCTGTACCGAGTGAAATTCGGTATTCCGGCGACGAACCTTGCCACCAAGGGCGACAGCATTACCTTCTCCACGCCGACCATTGAAGGCACCATTCTGCGCCGCAACAAGGCAGACGCAGGCGGCAAGCACCCGTGGAAGGCGGAGGCACTGGAAGGCGATGTGACCGCTGCGACTATCACGAACTGGTATAAGGAAGTCTATGAGCCGACCTATACCACGACACCCGAAAAACAGGGTTAACGGAGGTAACGCACAATGGATAACGAAAGAACCGCAGTCATCACCATCGGTGATGAGGAATATACGCTGCTCCTCACAACCAAAGCCACCAAGGAGATCGCCGGTCGCTACGGCGGTCTGGAAAACCTCGGCGAGAAGCTGATGAAGTCAGAGAACTTTGAAATGGCCATCGGAGAGATCGTGTGGCTCATCACACTTCTTGCAAATCAGAGCATCCTCATCCACAACCTCAAGGATAAAGAGCATCCCAAGGAGCTGCTCACGGAGGATGTGGTGGAGCTTCTGACCACGCCCCTCGACCTCGCCGGTTACAAAACCGCCATTACGGAGGCGCTCTACAAGGGCACCAAACGGAATGTGGAAAGCGAGAAAGACGCAAAAAACGCACAAGTCGGGTAACGGTCTCCGATGCGGAGCTGTTTACCCGGCTTCTTTATTACGGCCTTGCCCACCTTCATCTGTCGCAGGATGAGGTGTGGCTGATGCCGTTTGGTCTGCTGCTGGATCTGTGGGAGTGCCATAAGCAGTATAACGGGCAGGCTGTTCCTGCTCACGAACACTACATTGACGATATTATCCCGGACGGCATTTAAGGAGGTGACGGCGAATGGCAGACAGTTTCGGACTGAAGATCGGTCTTGAGGGAGAAAAGGAGTTCAAAAAGGCGCTGGCAGACATCAACCAGTCCTTCAAGGTACTCGGCTCCGAAATGAAGCTCGCCACCTCTCAGTTCGATAAAAACGATAAATCCGTGGAGGCTCTCGCCGCACGGAACAAGGTGCTGCGAAAAGAGATCGACGAGCAGACAACAAAAATCGACACCCTTCGCAAGGCTCTGCAGAATGCCGCCACCTCCTTTGGAGAGAACGACCGCCGCACCCAGAACTGGCAGATCCAACTCAACAATGCCGAAGCCGCCCTCAACGACATGAACCGGGAGCTGGACGAAAACGAGAAAGCCATCAAGGAGGGCGGCAAGGCTGCGGAGGAATCCGGCAGTAAGTTTGAAGGCTTCGGCAAAGTTCTCAAAACCGTAGGTGTGGCACTCGGTGCTGTGGCCGTTGCCGCAGGTGCCGCTGCCGTGAAGCTCGGCAAAGAGGTCATCGCCGCCTATGCAGACTATGAGCAGCTGGTCGGCGGTGTTGACACCCTGTTCAAGGACTCCTCGCAGGAGATTCAGCGGTATGCCGCCAACGCATACAAAACGGCGGGGCTTTCTGCCAACGAGTACATGGAGACGGTGACGGGCTTTTCCGCAAGCCTCATCCAGTCCCTCGGCGGTGATACCGAAAAAGCCGCAAAGTATGCGGATATGGCAATCACGGATATGTCCGACAACGCCAACAAAATGGGTACGGATATGTCCTCCATTCAGAATGCCTACCAGGGCTTTGCCAAGCAGAACTACACCATGCTCGACAACCTCAAGCTGGGCTACGGCGGCACGAAGCAGGAAATGGAGCGACTGCTTGCCGATGCAGAGAAAATATCCGGCGTTAAATATGACATCTCCTCCTACGCAGATGTGGTGGAAGCCATCCATGTCATGCAGGAAAGTATGGATATTGCGGGTACGACCGCCAAGGAAGCGGAAGCCACCATTTCCGGCTCTGTCAATGCACTGAAATCCGCCGTGTCGAACCTCATCGTAGGCTTCGGCGATGCGGACGCTGACATGGAGCTGCTGTGCAACAACATGGTGGACGCCTTCAAGACCGTGGTGGCGAACATCACCCCGGTTATTGAGAACATCGTGGCGGCTCTGCCCACGGCACTGGACGCTCTGCTGACGGCTGTGGGTGAACTGCTGCCCACCCTGCTGGAAGCAGTCACCGAACTGTTCTCGCAGGTCCTGGAAACGCTTCTGTCCCTGCTTCCGCAGCTTATCCCGGCGGCGGTGTCCGCACTTATGACCATCGTGAACACGCTGATTGAGAATCTGCCCCTGCTTATCGAGGTAGCGGTTCAGCTGGTGTCTACACTGGTGACAGGCATTGCGGACGCACTGCCCACGCTCATTCCGGCAGCGGTGCAGGCTATCGTCACCATCGTACAAGGACTGGTGGACAGCCTGCCGATGCTCCTTGACGCAGCCTTACAACTTATCACAGGACTGACGCAAGGACTTCTGGACGCAATACCCGTGTTAATCGCCGCTCTGCCGGAAATCATCAACGGCATCATTACCTTTCTGCTGGACTCCATCCCGCAGATCATTGAAACTGGCATTCAGCTTCTGACCTCGCTGGTGACTGCCCTGCCGGAGATCATCACGGCTATCGTGGAAGCCATCCCGAAAATCATTGACGGCATTATCAATGCGGTGCTGAATGCCATACCGCTCATTATTCAGGCAGGCATTGATTTGCTGATTTCCCTTATTCAAGCCTTGCCGCAGATCATCACCACTATCGTGCAGGCGATTCCGCAAATCATCTCCGGCATTGTCAATGCACTGGTCGGAAACATCGATAAGATCATCATGGCAGGCGTGCAGTTGTTCGTTGCGCTGATTGAAAACCTGCCCACCATCATCGTGGAGATTGTCAAGGCCGTGCCGCAGATCATTGCGGGCATCGTGAAAGCCTTCGGCTCTCTGATGTATAAAATCGTGGAGATCGGCGGCAACATCGTCAAGGGACTGTGGAGCGGCATTACCCAGCTTGCCTCGTGGCTGTGGGATAAGGTGTCCGGGTGGATCTCCTCCATCTGGGACGGTATCTGCGATTTCTTCGGTATCCATTCGCCCTCAAAGGAAATGGCATGGGTCGGCGAAATGCTGGTCAAGGGTCTTGCAGGCTCCATTGACGACAACGGCGATGAAGCGGTCAAAGCCGCCGAAGGTATGGCAGAGGACATCAACGGTGTCATGGGCGACCTTGCCCACGATATGCAGACGGCTCTGCCTACTGATTTTGATGTGAACGGCTCGATCCGCTCTGCCGTGGACGGCGTGGTCGGTAAGGCGGCATCCGCTTTCACCATCGCCCTAAACATCACGAACTTCAACAATTACAGCAGCGAGGACATCCGTCAGCTGACCAACGAAGTTATGGAAACAGCGAATCAGTTCGCCCAGCGGAAAGGAGTGGTATTCGCATGACCTATTTTACCTACAACGGCCGCAGCTCCGCTGATTTCGGTCTGCATATCGAAAAGAAGGACGTGTTCTCCGCACCGGAGTACGATGCGGAGTTCATCTCCATTCCCGGCAGAAGCGGTGACATCATCAATCCCAACCGCCGATTTTCCAACATCAAGGTGACCTACACGGTGTTCCTCGCACGGAAGAATCCCGCCGCCCTTGCCGATGTTCTACGGAACATCAAAGGCTGGTTGTACTCCGAGCCGGACAGATATCATGAGATCACCGACTCCTATGATGCGGAATATTTCCGATATGGCGTTATTTCCGGTAGTCTGGACATTGAGGAGCAGCTGAATAAAATCGGCTGCTTCACCGTGACCTTCAACTGCAAGCCTTATAAGTACAGCCTTGCGGGGCAGGAAACGGTGTCGGCTGACGCTTCTGAACTGACGATTACAAATCCCACTGTTTTTGAGAGTCGACCGTATATTAAGCTCTATGGCAGCGGTACGGTGGTAATAATGATACAGCCCCAAGGTCGAGGTATGATGATTTCCAATCTGGATGAGTACATCGAGATCGACAGTGAGCTGATGAACTGCTTCAAAGGCACTGCCCTCAAAAACGACACAGTCAAAGGAGCGGAATTTCCAGCCCTCAAGCCGGGTGTTTGCACCATTAACTGCAATGGCGATGTGTCAAGGATTGAGGTCATTCCAAGGTGGTGCTGCCTATGATCCCTGTACTTTACCCCGCAAACGCTACAGATTTCAGTTCATTCGGTCTTGGAGTGCTGACGGACACCATTTCCTGTGAAGTGACCGAGGAGCGGAACGGTGTGTTTGAGTGCTTACTCAAATACCCGGTGAGCGGTCAGCACTATGGGCTAATCACAAAGGAGTGCATCATCAAGGCAAAGCCCAATGACACCGCCGCTGACCAGGCATTCCGCATCTACCGTATCACGAAGCCGCTCAACGGCATCGTCACCATTTATGGGCAGCACATTTCCTATGACCTTGCCAATGTTCCCGTGCTGCCGTTTTCGACGGAGGGCCGCTCTCCACAGCTCATTCTCTCGCAGCTCCTTGCCGGAGATACACGCTTCACGGGCTGGACGGACTACTCGGATGCAAAGGCGTTTTCCGTCACGCAGCCGAAAAGCGTCAGAGCCTGCCTCGGCGGCACGGAAGGCTCCATGCTCTCCAAATGGTATGGTGAGTTTGAATGGGACAACTTCACGGTGAAGTTCCATTCGCACCGTGGGGAGAAGACCGGAGTGGTCATTGAATACGGCAAGAACCTCACCGCCATGGAGCAGGACGAGGACAACAGCGGTGTATATACCGCACTGCTCCCGTATGCCGTATACACCCCGGAAGGATCGGACATCGAAACGGTGGTCACGCTGCCGGAGGTCACGCTCCCCATTGTGACCTCGGAGATCGTCCGGGCAAAAACGCTCATCATGGATTTCTCCGACCAGTTTGACGGAGTTGTGACCGAGGAAGCCCTCAGAGCAAAAGCAAACAGTTACATCAAGGCAAATCCGCTGGGAGCGACTATCCCCACGGTGAAGGTGTCCTTTGAGCCGCTCTGGAAACAGCCGGAGTATTCGGCACTGCTGGAGCGGGTCAACCTCTGCGATACCGTCACCATTCGGCATTCACTGCTTGGTGTGAGCGTGTCGGCTATGGTCATTGAAACCGTGTACGACACTCTTGCCGAACGGTATGTGAGCATTTCCCTCGGTCAGAGCAAGTCCAGTATGATCACCACCATTTCCGAGGTGCAATCAACGGTTGATAAGGTGGAGTCCACGGTGGGACGCTTTCCGAAGCTGCTCCAAACCGCCATCGGCAAGGCCACCGGGCTTATCACCGGCCAGAGCGGCGGCTATGTGGTCATTCACACCAGCGAGGAAAACGGACAGCCCTATGAACTGCTCATTCTGGACGCTCCCTCTATTGACGAAGCCGTGAATGTCTGGCGGTGGAATGTGGGCGGCTTGGGATTTTCCCATAACGGCTACAACGGCCCCTATGAAACCGCTATCACGGCAGACGGTCAGATTGTTGCGGACTTCATCACTTCCGGCTCTCTGGTGGCGAACATTATCAAGGCAGGAGTTATCCAGTCGCAGGACGGCTCGTCATGGTGGGATTTGGAGAGCGGCGAAGTGGTACTCCGTGCGTATGCCACCAGCAAAGAGGTCACCGAGGTCAGCGACCGCATCACCACCATTGAGGAGCAGAAAATGCTCCGGCTGGTCATTATCTCGTCCAACGGGAACATCTTCAAAAACGGCAATGTGAATACACTGCTTTCCGCCAAGGTGTACTCCTGGGACGAGGACATCACCGACACGCTGGACGCCAACCAGTTTGTCTGGACAAGGGTGTCGGAGGATACGGAAGCGGACAAAGCCTGGAATGAACGGCATTTTGGCGGCGCAAAGTCCGTGGTCATCACCGGTGCGGATGTCAAAGTCCGCGCCACTTTTTATTGTGACCTCATCGACACCACGACCAGGCAGAGCCTGTTATAACGGAGGAATTCACTATGGCAACCGCAGAACCCACAACAGAAACCGGCACAGTGTCCGGTTCAGATACAACAACTTCAAAGGAGGCTTCTCACATGAGCAAAGCACAAGGCCAGTTTACCATTATCGACTATAATGACGCACTGACGCTGACGGGGTACATCGGCTCAAACCTCGCCAAGACTCAGATGTATAACCCCGACAACGGCAGTTACACCCCCGACTGGAAAACGAAGAACCTCGTTCTGACACCCAGTCTGTATGTCATCGGCACCACCGCCGACCAGATCGCCACAGCCAATGTCACCTCGGTCAAGTGGTATGTGGGCGACAGCAACACCGCCATCACCGCAGGCACGAACTACGCCCTCAGCGGTGCCAAGAGCCACATCCTCACGGTCAAGGCAAATGTCATGGCGGAGCTGCCCGGTATCGACTACCGCTGCGTCATCACCTACAAGGACGAAAGCACCGGACTGTCGCTGACCCATCCGCTGACCATTTCCTTCTCCCGTGTGGTCAACGGTTCCGGCATCGTCGACCTGCTGGTCACCACACCCAACGGAAATGTGTTCAAGAATGAGGAGGTCGTCAGTCTGACCGCCAAGGCCGAGCTGTGGCGCGGCTCTACGGTAGACACCACCAAGGTCAGCTACAAGTGGGCGGTCATGGACACTTCCGTCACCGCTACTTCTTCCACCGGCTATGATGCAGACTTCGGCATCGGCTGGCGCAAGCTCTCGGATACCGCCGACAAATACACCGGCACGGCCACCAATACCCTCACGGTCTACGCTGCAGCGGTGGACAGCTACGCTGTGTTCAAGTGCTGTGCCCAGGACACGGATTCCGCATCCGCTTCTTATAACACGAAGTTTTTCGATGTGGCGACCTTCATCGACAACTCCGACCCGTTGCAGATCATCGTCACCTCCACGGGCGGCGATGTGTTCAAGAACGGCCAGGGCACGACTGTGCTGACCGCCGTCTGCTACCAGGCGGGCTCCGAGGTGGATGCGGCCGGGAACGGCAGTTACACCTGGACGAAGTATAACAAAGACGGTGTTGTCGATACCTCTTGGGGTACCAACGGCAGCAAGACCGGCAAGACCCTGTCGGTGTCCAGCGCCGATGTGGATACCAAGGCAACCTTTATGGTCGTTGTGGCGCTTTGAGGAGGTGGTGAGATGATCGCATCGGCGCAGTTCACGATTATCAGTCTCTGCGATGTGGTCACCTCGGACACGCCGCCGGAGAACCCCTATGAGGGGCAGCTCTGGGTGGACACCTCTGTGACTCCGCCGGAGACGAAGATATGGGACGGAAACGAATGGGTGGTGCAGAACGACATTGAAACGATCCGCACCACCATTTCCATTCTGACCGAGAAGGACGCACAGTTTCAGCAGACTATCGACGGGCTGAACAGCTATGTGGCGACCCTCACCGAAACGGTGGAAACGGTGTCCAACGACCAGGGCGTCCTGGAGGAACGGGTGCTGAACTCCGAAAGCCGTGTTTCGGAATTGGAACACACAGTGAATGGACTGTCCGTCACCATGCAGGAGCAGTACATCGGCGGCATCAACTATGTGCAGAATTCCTCCGGGCTGAACGGCATCACGGACGATTGGAGCTACTCCGGTACGGTGAAAACGGATGCCTCCACAGATACGCAAAACAACACCATTTCCGACTCCTGCTTTGTGCTGGGCGCATACTCCTCGTTGTCGCAGTACATCCGAGGTGTGGTTCCCGGCACTTATACGATCTCGGTTCGGGCAAAGAAAACCTCGACCATGTCCGGGTATTTCTATGTGACCTACAACGGGAACAAAACCAAGTACCTGTTCAATAAGTCCACGGCGTTTGACTGGACGGATTACTCCGTAACGCTCACGGATGTGACCGACCCCACGTTGCGCATTTACTGCTACTGTCGGGATGCGTCCATTTATCTCGCCGACATCATGATTTCCGAAGGAGCGATTCCCCGAAAGTGGACGCCTGCTCCCAACGAGATCTACACGCAGGAGGTCAAGATCGACAAGCGGGGCATCGAGGTGTCCAACAGCGCATCGTCCCAGCGGACGGTCATCACGAACACGGAGTTCGCCGGTTACTACAACGACGAGGTGATTTTCACCCTGAACAAGGACGAAACGCAAACCAAGAAAACCACGGTGGACGGCGAGCTGACTGTGGGAAAAACGAAGTTTGTCCCGATGCCGACGGCGTCCGAGGGGCTGAACATCGTCATTCTGGATTAAGGAGGGAAAGCTATGGCAACTTGGAAAAGTGCAGCATACGATGGGCGCTATCTTCAACTGGACATTTCGGAAAGCGTAAATGTGGTCGGTAACAGCTCGACACTTTCCTGGACGCTGACCTCTACCGGCGGCGCATCCACTTACTACACCATTGACACGACCACTGTAACGATCAACGGTACGACCGTATACTCAAAGGACCGTACCTATTGGGATGACCGTGTTTTCCCGGCAAAGAAAGGTTCTGTCAGTGGCACGATTACTGTAGCTCACAACAGCAACGGCAGCAAAACGATTGCGGTCGGATTCTCGACCCGTGTTTATATCTACGGTTCACAGGAATACGGCGGCAGCATGACGCTGACTACCATTGACCGCTCTGCTCCCACAGTTACATTCAGTACATCGAATGTCACGGCAAACGGGTTCAAAATCTCCGTTACATCCTCTGCCACGGCGGACGTCTGGCAGTACAGCACAAACGGCGGTTCGAGCTGGACGCAGTTCTCAACGACGGCATCCACCAGTGCCAGTGTGACGATCACCTCGCTCTCACCGAATACAAGCTACACGGTGAGGGTCAGAGCAAGGCGGCAGTACAACCATGTCTACGGCACTTCCGGCAGTTCCACGGTCAAGACGCTGGGCGGTGCTGTGGTGAATAGTGTCAACACGGTGACGGCGGACAATGCCACGGTTTCCATTACCATCAATGTGACCGTGTACGAAGCCTCCTACACCAATACGCTGGTGCTCAAAAACGGCAGCACGACCATCCTGACTATTTCCGGGCTTTCCTGGTCGAAGGGCACGGCGAACCGCACGGTCACGCTGACATCGGCGCAGAGAACAACGCTTTTGAACGCTATGGCATCCATCAAGTCGTTCACAGGTACCTTTGCGGTTTCGTCATACAGCGGGTCTACGCAGATCGGCAGCACCTCAAGCAAGACCGCCACTGTACTGACCACGGCAACCAATTCTGCTCCAACCATAAGCGGATTCACTTATGCCGACAGCTACACGACCACGAAAAACCTCACAGGCAACGACCAGCTATTCATTCAGAACTACTCGACCCTCAAGGTCACGCCTGGAACGGCAACTGCAAAAAACGGTGCCAGTATTTCCAACTACACAGCTTCCTGCAACGGGCTGTCATCCTCTAACACTACCGGCTCTGCCTTATCTGTTGGAAAGATCGCCAAGTCCGGCAGCGTAACGGTCACGCTCACGGTCACGGACTCCCGCGGCTACACCGCCGAAACTTCACAGACGGTGACGGTCATTCCGTACACCAAGCCGAAAATATCCTCAATAACGCTCCGGCGAACCAACGATATCGAAGCGGAAATGCAGTTCAAATTCAGTGGCTCTATTTCTGCTGTGACCGTAGACGGGACGCAGAAAAACAGCGTGGTTTATGTGCGGTATCGGTACAAGAAAACCAGTGAGAGCAGTTACGGCAGCTACACCAGCATCTATTCCGGCACGACAAAAAGCGGAACCTCTTTCAGCTACTACAATTTGGAACTGTGCAGTCTGGATGCCAACAGTTCCTACGACCTTCATCTACAGATCCAAGACAAGCTCTATTCTTTGAGCAGTCTGGATCTGTATTTTACTGTTCCGCAGGGTACGCCCCTCATTGCGCTTCGGAAAAAGAAGGTCGGCATCAACACGCCGGAGCCACAAGCCATGCTGGATGTTGCCGGGGATATGCGGGTGGATGGCTCACCCCTTGCGGATTTTGTCATTCAGCAAGGGACAAGCGGCATCTGGAATTACCGTAAATGGAAAAGCGGTACAGCGGAATGTTGGGGTCAGTATTCCTTTACGACCGCCATTTCGACGGCATGGGGCGTGCTCTATGAGAGCGGCGCAATTGCGCTCCCTAATTTTCCATTTACCTTCGCGGAAATTCCTCATGTCCATATCTCCACGGAGAACAGCAATTACGCCATGTTTGTGGAGCGAGGCAGTTCGAGTAGCTGGTCTACAACGACCAACCCCGGAAAGATATTTGCCGTAAGACCAAATACGGTACCATCGGCAACCTACAAAGTATCAATCTATGCTATCGGAAAAGCGTGACGCTCCGGTGTCACTTTTTTCATACCCATTTTTAATCTCAAAGGAGGACAAACAACATGAAAGAATTCTGGACGACCATTCAGGTGGTGTTCGCCGGTATCGGCGGCTGGCTCGGATGGTTCTTGGGAGGATGTGACGGCTTGCTTTACGCACTTCTGGCTTTCGTAGTCATCGACTACATCACCGGCATCATGTGCGCCGTGGTGGATAAGAAGCTGTCCAGCGAAGTCGGATTCAAGGGCATTTTCAAAAAGGTGCTCATCTTCGCCCTGGTCGGCATCGGGCATATTCTCGACACCCGCGTCATCGGCAGCGGCTCGGTGATGCGTACTGCCGTCATTTTCTTCTACCTATCGAACGAGGGCGTGTCCCTGTTGGAAAACGCCGCATACCTGGGACTGCCCATCCCGCAGAAGCTGAAATCCGTGCTGGAGCAGCTTCATGACCGCAGTGAAAAGGAGGATGAATAATATGGCTTACACAAACAGTTCCCTGGTGTCATACACCAAACTCAGCCCGAACCACTCCGGGCAGCGTACCCACAGCATTGACCGCATCACGCCTCACTGCGTGGTGGGTCAGTGCAGTGTGGAAACGCTGGGCAACATCTTTTTGCCGACCTCACGGCAGGCAAGCAGTAACTACGGCATCGGTGTCGACGGGCGGATCGGGATGTATGTGGAAGAGAAAAACCGCTCCTGGTGCTCCTCCTCCGCAGCCAACGACCAGAGAGCTATCACCATCGAGTGTGCCAGCGACAACACCGAGCCTTACGCTTTCAAGGATGTGGTGTACAAGAGACTCATCGAGCTTTGCACCGATATCTGCAGGCGCAACGGCAAAACCAAGCTGCTCTGGCTCGGCGATAAGGCCAAGACGCTGAACTACACCCCGAAATCTGACGAGATGGTTCTGACCGTCCACAGGTGGTTTGCGAACAAGAGCTGTCCCGGCAACTGGATGTATGCCCGTATGGGTGGTCTGGCATCCAAGGTCACGGCGGCTCTCGGCAGCGAGGTGAAGCCGGTCGAACCTGCCAAGCCCATCGGCACAATCAAAGCTGGTGACCTCGTGACCATCACGGGCAGCACCTACTATGGCGGCAAATCCATCCCCGGCTGGGTGAAGAAGCTCCGCTGGTATGTGGTAGAGGTCAGTGGGGACCGTGCAGTCATTAATAAGGACGAGTCCGGCAGGTATGCCATCATGTCGCCGGTCAAGACCTCTGCACTTGCCGTGGCAGGCACGAAACCCGCCGAGGATTACCGCATCCACACCGTGGTGCATGGCGACACCCTCTGGGCAATCGCTAAGAAGTATCTCGGCAACGGCAGCCGCTATAAGGAAATCGTCAGCCTGAATGGGCTGAAAAGCAATGTCATCTACAGCGGCATGAAGCTGAAGATCCCGAATAAGTAAACCGAACCTCATCACACGCCCTCTGTGGAAAATTCCGCAGAGGGCGTTATTTTTTTGCCCAATTTACCCTGACAAAAGTGCCTTTTCTCTGGGTATAGCGAGAAACGCTATTTCTCAGGAACGAGGTATCACTATGACAGACATGGAACGCTCACGAATTGTGGAACTCCAACACCAGGGCTACGGGTATAAGAAAATATCCGCTATAACAGGGCTACCGCTAAACACAGTAAAGTCCTTTTGCGCCAGGCATCCTGTGCAGATCAAAGAGTTACCGAGTTCAAATGCCCTGTGTCGAAACTGTCTGGCTCCGCTTGAGCAGACACCGCATAAACGGAAAAGGATGTTCTGCTCCGATGCTTGCCGTATGGCGTGGTGGAACGCGCACCCTGAAAGAGTGCAGCGAAAAGCGTACTACACACTCACTTGCCGACATTGCGGGAAGCAGTTTGAAAGCTATGGCAACAGCCATCGGGTGTTCTGCTCCCGTGACTGCTATTTGAAATTCCGCAGGAAGGAGACCGACCATGAGTGATTACGATAAGCGTCTGTTTGCCTACCAGATGGCGATGGCACTCGCCCGGAGTATGCGTTCCAAGGGGCTGATCTCAGCCAAAGAGTACGCTAAAATTGATACGATCATCGCCAATAAATATGGCATATCTTCGTGTAGTATATTCCGCAGAAATCGCTGGATAACTGGGGCATTCAGAGGTAATATGTAACACACCTAAGGAGGTGAACCGATGGATAGAATTATAAAACGGGTCGATTTCCCGAAAATCATGCAGCCGCAGTTTTTGAAAGTATGCGCCTACACCCGTGTTTCCTCCGGCAAGGATTCGATGCTCCATTCGCTTTCTGCCCAGGTCAGTCATTACAGCGAAATGATCCAGTCCCATACCGGCTGGGTCTACTGCGGCGTTTACAGCGACGAAGCCCTGACCGGAACCAAGAGCGACCGGGACGGCTTTCAGCAGATGCTGACAGACTGCCGTGCCGGGAAAATCGATATGGTCATTACAAAGAGCATTTCCCGCTTTGCCAGAAACACCGTCACTCTTTTGGAAACCGTCCGAGAGCTGAAAAGCCTGGGCGTTGATGTGTTCTTCGAAGAACAGAACATCCACACCATGAGTGCTGACGGTGAGTTGATGCTGACCATCCTGGCATCGTATGCCCAGGAGGAAAGCCGCTCCGTCAGCGAAAACCAGAAGTGGCGTGTCAAACGGAACTTTGAAGCAGGAATCCCCTGGAACGGGCGAATGCTCGGATACCGAATGCAGGATGGCAAATACTACATCATTCCGGAGGAGGCGGAGCTGGTTCGCCGCATTTATCGAGAATTTCTCGACGGCATGGGTCGAAACCGCATCGCTGCAAAGCTGAATGACGAGGGCATTCAACCCACCAGATACGGTGAAGAATGGCATCCGCAGACGATTGCAAAGATTCTGCGGAACTATGCCTACACGGGCAATCTGCTCCTTCAGCGATTTTTCTGCGAAAGCTACATCACGAAGAAAACGGTTCCCAACAACGGGCAGAAAACAATGTACCATGCGGAAAGAACCCATGAAGCCATTATCCCTTTGGAAGAGTGGAAGGCAGTGCAGACAGAAATTGAACGGCGAGCTGAGCAGCACAAATCGAAGCCGCCCGCACAGCCGTCTTTCTTTTACACTGGTCGCATTCAGTGTGCAAAATGCGGGAAGAACTTCCGCAGGAAAACAACGGCAGCACGGGTGGTTTGGATCTGTGCCACGCTCAACACCAAAGGGAAAAAGCACTGCGCTTCCAAGCAGATACCGGAGGCCACCCTTGACGAGCTGGTGCGACAGGTCACGGATGACCCTTTCAGCGTCAAAAAAATCATTGCCGATGACGGCAACACCCTGCACTTTCACTTTTCAGACGGCACTGCGGTCACACGCACCTGGACAGACCGTTCACGAGCTGAAAGCTGGACGCCGGAAATGAAAGAAAAGGCACGACAGCAGTCACTGGCAAGAAGGAGGCAAAAATCATGAACACTGCGGTTCGGACGGTTACGGTGATACCACCGTCCATCAACCCCATGACCCACCTAACTGACACGCCGCTTTACAAACTGCGAGTTGCTGCTTACGCCCGTGTTTCCACGGACAGCGATGAGCAGTTCACCAGCTACGAAGCTCAAATCGACTACTACACGCAGTACATTCAGAGAAACCAGGAATGGACATTCGTAAAGGTCTATACAGATGAGGGGATTTCCGGCACGAATACCAAGCACCGTGCGGGTTTCAATGAGATGATCGAGGATGCCTTGGCGGGAAAAATCGACCTCATCGTTACAAAGTCCGTCAGCCGATTCGCTCGAAACACCGTGGATAGCCTCGTCACCATCCGCAAACTCAAAGAGAAAGGCGTCCAGGTCTACTTTGAAAAGGAGAACATTTACACCTTCGACGGCAAGGGTGAACTGCTGCTCACCATTATGTCGAGCTTGGCGCAGGAAGAAAGCCGCTCCATTTCGGAGAATGTAACCTGGGGGCAGAGAAAACGCTTCGCCGACGGGAAGGTCAACCTGCCATATAAACAGTTCCTCGGTTACCGCAAAGGAGCGGACGGCTTTCCAGAAGTTGTACCGGAGGAGGCGGTCATTGTCCGCCGAATCTATACTCGATTCATGGAGGGGCTGACGCCGGGAGCTATTGCAAAGGAGCTGACAGCGGATGGAATTCCGACTCCATCGGGAAAACAACGCTGGCAGACCAGTACAGTGGAAAGCATCCTCCAAAATGAGAAGTACAAGGGCGCTGCACTCCTGCAAAAATGCTTTACAGTCGATTTCCTCACGAAAAAGAGGAAGGTCAACGAGGGCGAGGTGCCGCAGTATTATGTGGAACACAGCCATGAGCCAATCATTACGCCGGAAGAGTTCGACAAAGTTCAGGCGGAACTTGCTCGGCGCAAGCGAATAAGCCGCCAGTACAGCGGAAAGAGCATTTTCTCCTCCCGCATCGTCTGCGGGGACTGCGGTTCCTACTTTGGCTCAAAAGTCTGGAACTCAACCTCAAAATACCGCAGGGTCATCTGGCAATGCAACGGCAAATTTAAGGGTGAGCACAAATGCGAAACGCCGCATCTGGACGAGGAAACCATCAAAGCACGGTTTGTTGCTGCTATCAACGCCATTATCGACAGCAAGGACAACATCCTTGAGGACTGCCGTCTGATGCAAACCACGCTGACAGACTGCACGGGCATTGATGCAGAGATCGAGAGCCTGCTTGAGGAGATCGATGTGGTGGCCGAGCTGACAAAACGCTGCATCGCAGAGAATTCGCAGACGGCGCAGAACCAGAATGAATACGCCGCCCGGTACAATGGATTTGTGGAGCGGTACGAAAAAGCCAAGGCACAGCTTGAGCAACTTCGCGCCACAAAGGTTGCACGGGAAGCCCAGGCGGAAGCCATTGGAGCATTTATGTTCGAGGTGCAGGAACTGGATGCCCTCACCAATTTCGACGATAAGCTCTGGCTGACCGTCATTGACACAGTGACCGTCCACGCCGACGGACGAATGACCTTCAAATTCCAGGGCGGCACAGAAATCGAGGCGTGAGTCCCAAGAAAAATGAAAAGACCGCAGGTTTCAACGCCTGCGGTTTATTGCTGTCCCCATGGGTAGAGTAATGCACCCCCTAAAGCCGTGGTTGCACCCCCCTAAAATCAAAAATGCACCCCCCTCCAAACCGTAATTGCACCCCCTTAACGAGTTTCTATCAAAATTAGAGTCATTTGCCAACAAAACGTGATCGAATAAAATCGGTCACGTTTTTTGTTTTATATGCAAAATCAAAAGAGATCAAGCACCAAAGCTCGATCTCTTTTTTATTCCTGCATGAGCATTACCGTTACCGCGAACTCGCCGCCTGTATCGGAAATTTTCAACATTCCGCCGTTTTGCTTCACTATGTTCCGCACCGAGGCTAAACCTATGCCGCTGCCTGAATGCTTCGTTGACATATAAAGCCCGCTTTTGTTTCTAACAAGCTCGCCCACATAGGTGTTGCTGATCTTGAAAAGTATCGTACCGCCATTGCAGACGCTCTTTATCGTTACCATGCGGCTTCCCTCTTCTGCCTTGCTGCTCGCTTCTACTGCGTTTTCAAGCAGGTTGCCGAGCAGTACCGAGATAACATTGTCCGAAATGCCAATGTCCTCGGGCACATCTACCGCAGTGATGAAATCTATCTTCGCGTCCTTCGCCTGCTGTGCAAAGAACAGCAATATCGCATTCACCGAATAATTTTTACAGAAGCAAACGCTGCGGTCATCGGGCATGGAAAGATCATACGCTTCGAGGAAATTTTTTGCCTCATCGTACTTCCCGTCCTCTAAAAAAGAAAGAACCGTCAGAACGTTGTGGCGTATATCATGCTTGAAACGCCGCGCCTCTGCGATACGCTCCTGCAAATTCTCATACTGCAAATGCTGAGTTTGCAGAGCGTGGTTCTGTTCGGAAAGCTCTATGTTCGCCTCTATCGCCTTGATGTGGCAGACTACCATGTGGTAAATAAATACAGCGCCCAGATTTATAAAGAAAAGGAAAATCGTGTTTTCCGGCTCGAGTGCAAGCTCCAGCGAAGACTTTCCGCTGTTGCTGTAAAGATGGTAATACCACTCGACGTAGAATGTCGCGGGTATCAGCCAGAGAAAGCGCCATGTCGGCTTCGCAGCATCTTTCTCCATAACTGTGGTATATGTGCTGCGAATGTAGAACCAAAGCGGTATCAGCAGTGCCGCCTGCACCAAGACCATTATCAGCGAAAAGCTCCAGCGGTATCCTTGCATAGCGTTTTCGGGGAACAGCGCGCCCTCTATGCACTTCGAGGATATTACCACAAAGTTTGCTATGTTTGAAAGCGTAAGCAGTGTAAAAAGCGTTTTGCCGAAGTGCGCTTTTACGACTGTGAAGTAAAATACAAAGTATGTAACCGTGCTTATAAAGCTCAGCAGTGCGGAATTGCCGCCCCAAAGACCCGCCCACAGACCTATCAGTATCTGAAATATGCCCGAAACTATCACCAGCAGTACAGTTATGCGCTTTGAGAACCGCAGGTCGTTTTTGAACGGGAAAAGCGCCAGCGCTATGTACGGCAGATAACTTAGAACCGAGTATATCACCATCTCTGCCGCGCTCATCAGAAGTCTACCTCCCTGCTGAGAGTTTCAAACTGAAACGTCTTGTAAAGCGCCTTGGCTTCCTTGACCTTTCGCCGCGCTATCGGCAGTGCCGAGCCTTCCTTCATTATAAAGGTGTCCTCGGTTATCTTCGCGACCTCGTAAAAATTTATTATGAGTCCCTTGGTCGGCGAGAAGAAATAGCCGCACGGCGCGAGCAGGCTCTCAGCTTTTGAGAACGAGCAGTAGATGCCGTAAGGCTCGCCATGTTTCAGATAAAATGTAAGCTTGTGGTTGCAGTATTCGACGTAGATTATATTTCGGCAGCGCAGATATGTCCCGTCTGGAAGCTGCACGGCGCGTTCTTTTTCTATCTTCTCGAAATTCGCCTTTTGCAGCAGGCGGGCTACCTTTTCGGCGGTTATCGGCTTTTGAAGATAATCGCTGGCGTTGACGCCGTAAGTTTCGGTAGCAAATTCGTTTGACGATGTGCAGAAAGCTATGCGCACATCGCTGTCAGTTTCGCGGATACGCTCGGCGGCGGTTATGCCGTTTGCATCGCCCATATAAATATCCAGCACGATAAGCCCGTACTTGCCAGCCGACCAGTCTGTGAAAAACTCCTCGGCGCTCTCAAAAGTATCGATATTATAAAGGCGGTCTGAAACCTCGGCAAACTGCTGAATCATCAGCACGCGGAGCTTTTCAAGCAGCTCTCTGTCATCATCTACAAGTGCAATGTTCATTGAAGATCACCCTTTGTTATACAATTTCTCATAATGATTATATCACATTATTTTAATATTTTCAAGTATTGCGACCATTTTTTTTGCGCGACCGATTGAGTAACTTTCCAACCTTTCGAGTAAAAAGGATTGCATTTTTGGTTATTAAACTATATAATATTTGTTAATAAACCCACCCAAATTGCACGTCAGAAAGGGGGCGGCATATTGAATATTATAATTTTTGGCAAAAAGTATGACATAATGCACGCCATTCAAATGTCTGAGCTTATGCAGTTTCGGCTAATGAAATTCATTCTGCCCGAAAGCACCGACGACTACATAGCGGCTCTGCAAAAAGGCGGAGCTGACATGATATTCGTGGCGGAGCGCGGGGCAAAAGGCATGGAGGCCGCCATAGCGGCGCACGACGTATGCCCAAAAGCGGCGCTGGTATGGTTCGCCGACGATGAAGCTTTCGGCGCGCAGTCATACAGGATAAATTGCAGGTACTTCACCGCAAAAACGGTGACGGCGGCGGTAGTAGACAAAGCTCTCTCACGCTGTTTGAAATAAAGGAGGTCATTTACGCAATGGAAAAAAGTGAAAAGCAGGAGAAACAGCGCAGGCTTATCATAATCGCGCTGATAATAGGCATGGCAGTTTGCATAGGCGTAACGATATGGGCGCTGTTTTTCAGAAACACGCAGGAACAGGTGCTTATCCCCGACTACGCGCCGCAGGCGGCTGAGCAGAACGCCGAGCCGCTTTCAGACAACGGCGAAAAACTGGACGTGCCGAGCGGCGGCGGCGGTATATCGCTGGAATACGACAGCAGCGTGAACATAAGCCTTGCGGACAAAACGGCTTATCTGAATTATACTCACCCCGGCAGATCTACGCAGGACATAGTACTCTGCATAGAGATAAACGGTGAGATAGTAGCGCAGTCGGGCACTATAGAGCCGGGCAACAGGCTGAAAAAGCTCGCGCTTTTAGACGGCGCTGAGAAAAAGCTGAGCGAGGGCACATACACCGACGCAGATTTCCGCGTGCTCAGCTACGACCCTGAATCGGGCGAAAAGGCAATGGTAGATACTGTAGCGAAAATTACCGTTACAGTCGAAAAATAAAGGCAGTACCGCGCGATACAGTTCGGTATCTTCCAAAGAAAAATACAACTTTTTAGGAGGAAACACACATGAAAAAGGCTATTTCTTTAGCGCTGGCGTTATCGCTCGCATCTGTGCTAAGCACCACCGCTTTTGCGGCGGCCATCGAGGAGAACGGCGGCAAGCAGGACATCGGAGTAAAGGCGAAGTACATCGAGAACATCGTTACCGAAAAGACCATTTACGCCGACGTAGTATGGGGCGAGATGGAGTTTACTTACAGCGTGAGCGGCTCGAAGATCTGGAACGTTGACGAACACGATTACGACCTCGAGAGCGAGGGCAAATGGTCGGCGAGCGGCAACGAGATAAGCGTTACCAACCACTCGAACACGCCCATTGCGGCAGACGTTACATACAAGCCGCTGGCGGGATACAGCGAAGTAACGGGCAAGCTTACAAAAGAAAGCTTCGAGCTTCCCTCGGCTGAGGGCAAGACTTACGACGACGCGAGCCTTACCGAAACTACCGAGCTTACACTCAGCGGCGAGCTTTCGCGCGACGTTACCAAAATGGCTAAGGTCGGAACGGCTACCGTTACTATTTCTGAAAGCGACGGCAGCAGCATCGTGAAGGAAGCTGCCACATACGCCGAGCTGAAAGACGCCATCGCGCAGGGCGGCAGCGTAAAGCTCACCGGCGATATAACTCTTAGCAGCCGGATAAACTGCAAAAAGGACGTAGTTATAGATCTCGACGGACACACGATAACGGGTCAGATAATGAACAACAACTCGGAGGTTACCGTAAAGAACGGCAAGATACTCAACGTTGACGGAACTATAATGTCGCAGAAAGGCACTACGAACCTCATCAACTGCTACATGAGCACCAAAGCTACGCCTGTATATGTTATGGGCGGAACTGTAAACATAACCGACTGCACGCTCATCAACGAAGCCGGAAACTACTCGCTCATAAATAACAACGGCGCGGTATACATCAGCGGAACGAACAGCTTTACGGGAGAGATATACAAGAGCGCGAACAAGGTGATAAACACAAATATCCTCGCGGGAACGTACAATTTCGACCCGACGGACTTTGTAGACGCTGAGAATTTTACTATCACGCAGGACGGCGAAAGCTGGGTAGTAGCGGCTAAGTAAGCGGGGTGAGCACACCATGAACATTAAACGAAAAACAGCTTTTATACTCGCGCTGGCGCTTTGCACGGGCTCGATGACGGCTTTTGCTGAAACGAACGACGGCACATCACCCGCGAACATAGAGGTAAAAGGCAAATTCGTCGCAGCAAGCGGCGGGGGTACTGTAATAGCGGCAGATGTAACATGGGACGATATGACATTCACATATCAGGACGGCGACGAGGTATGGAACCCCGACACGCACGCTTACGAGGTTACTGACGGCGGCTGGACAAATGAAACAAAGAACATAAACGTCACAAATCATTCTAACATGGGTCTGCTGATCTACACGGATTACGACGCGGAGCTTGAGGACGTAGATTTCAGCATCGACAAAGACATTGTAAGCCTGCCGACCGCTGAGGGCACTGCACCCGCCGACGCGCCTAAAACGACTATAAAAATAGGCGTGAGCGGCGAAGCGATACAAGAGGACGAAAAGCTTGGCTCGATATACGTTACGATATATGAAAACTATGCTAATATAACATCAGTATCCACCGCGGAAGAACTTAAAGCGGCTGTACAGAAAGGCGGTAATATAGTTCTCAGCAATGATATAACGCTTGACGAAACTATTGAAATAACAAAGCCTTGCGATATTGGATTATATGGACACACCATTACAGCGAATAATACGATATTCAAGGTGACAGGAAATTGCAGATCAATATACAGCGGTACGCTGAAAACCAGTGGCAGCAATGCAAGTGCTGTATACGCGGCAGGATGCAATGATCTGAAGCTGGAAAATCTTGAGCTGGAAAGCGATGATAACTACGGTCTGCTGATAGACAATGCGAAAGTAGCGGTAATTGACTCAACATTTACGGGAAAAGGCTTGAACGGCGCGAACATAGGGGTGAAAGACCGACCGGGCAGTTTGACATTAAACCGAACTATAAGAATAGACAGCGGCATATACAAAGAAAACGACACCGACAAAGTAACGATCAGCGCCGAAAGGGGTCAATACAACTTCGACCCTACGGAGTATGTTGACACCAGCAAATACGACGTGCGTAAATACACCGAGGGCTGGTTTGTTACGGAAAAATAGCGGAGGCATGATATGCGGTATATAAAGAAAAAAGCGGCGCTTTTGCTGGCGGCGGTGCTTACGGCAAGTATGGCGGCGGCTGTATCTGCCGAAGAGAACGCAGATACGGGGTCAGAGATCTCGGTAGACATATCGTGGGAAGAGATGAACTTCACATATTTCGGCGGGCACAAGATATGGGACCCCGAAACGCACACATACAGCACCGCTTCGGATATGTGGTACAGCGATCAGCGAGAAATATCCGTGACGAACAACAACGACACACGCGTTACCGCGCGGCTGGAGTTTGATACGGATATAGACGGGCTGAACGGAGATTTTACCGAGAGCGTACTGGAGGTCGGCGGTAAAGCTGAGGAGAAAACGTATTTCAGCGTGAGCGGCGCGGCGATAGACAGCAGCACGAACGAGCTGGGCGTGATAAAGATAAACATTTTGCCGAGTACGAATAATTAAGGAAAGGAGGGTGCTAAAAAATGAAAAGGAAAACGGCGTTTATAACGGCGCTGGCGCTCTGCACAAGCTCGATAACCGCTTTTGCAGAAACGAACGACGGCACATCGCCGACCGAAATACAGGTATCGGCGAATTACACTGACAGCAAATATGTAACCGTTTCGGCGGACATAAAGTGGGACGACATGACCTTTGAGTACACCGAGAGCGGCAAAGTATGGAACACCAAAACGCACCAGTACGAAGCCACTGCGGGCGGCTGGTCGGCAGAGAGCAAGGAAATAAGCGTTACCAACCACTCGAACGCGGACATAAAAGCAGACCTCGCTTTCACATCAAACATCGAGGGGCTGAAAGGGGAATTCAGCAAAAGCAAGATAAAGCTCGTGACCGCAGAGGGAACAACGCCCGCCGAAGCGCCTGCCGACTCGGCAAAATTCAGCGTGAGCGGCACGGCTATCGAGAGCGACTCTGCGCTCGGCAACATCACGGTAACGATAACCGCTACCACCGACGCCTATGGTTACACACTGGTCGGCAGCGAAGCCGAGATGAAAGAAGCGCTGGAGGGCGGCAACGCGAAAGTTAGGCTGACGAACGACCTTACAAACGTGCAGTTCGACATGACAGGCGGCTCGGTGGTAGATCTGAACGGCTTCACCATAACAGGCTGGATATATATGGGCAATGATGGCGAATACACTATCCGCAATGGAAAAATAGTAAGAAAAGATTATAACATATATGTATGGCAAGGCACGGTGACGCTTGAAAATTGTGAGATAGAAAGCAACTCAAATTCTGATGACGGCGTAGAGTACGGAACAGTATGCAATGTACTAGGAATCACAAATATTCGTAACTGCACGATAAGAAACAAAGGCGGCGGAAAAGCGCTTTACAACACTTACGGAACAGTAAACATAAGCGGAAACGTGAACATCGAGGGGCAGATCGTAAATAATAAAAACATGAACGTTTACGCGGGCAGATACAATTTCGACCCTACGGAATACGTTGACGCGAACAATTTAACAGTTACTCAGGAAGATGCGTACTGGGTAGTAAATAATAATCGGAGGTAATTTATCATGAAAAAGACAATAGCAATTATAATGGCACTGGCACTTTCGGCAGGATCTATAACGGCATTCGCCGACGAGGAGATAGATGTAAACGGAAAATACGTTGCGGGAAACAATGGCGGAACTGTTTACAGGTATGACATTACATGGGACGACATGACATTTACATACACCGACGGCGACAAGGAATGGAACCCCGACACGCACAAGTACGACAGCACCGAGGGCAAGTGGTCGGCGGACACTAAGACCATCGCTGTTACCAACCACTCGAACACCGACATTGCGGTAGAACCTGAGTTCAGCTCGGCGGTAGACGGACTGAGCGGAAAATTCGACAAGGACGGCTTTTCGCTCGTAAGTGCGGAGGGCACTGCGGTAGAGAACGCGCCGAGCGACTCGATAGAATTCAGCGTAAGCGGAGCGGGAATCTCAGCTGACGGAAAGATCGGTACTATTACTATAAACATTCTGGCGTAAGAAAGAGGTAACCATGAAAAAGAAACTGGCATTTATACTTGCGCTGGCGCTTTCGGCGGGATCTATAACGGCTTTCGCTGACGAGGAGATAGAGGTAAAAGGAAAATACGTTGCGGGAACCAGCGCGGGAACTATCATCGCGGTGGACGTCACTTGGGAAGATATGACGTTTACATACACCGACGGCGACAAGACTTGGAACCCCGATACGCACGAGTATGACACTACCGAGGGCAGTTGGGGAAAAGAAGTCACTGACGCTGTAAGGTCTATAACCGTGACTAACCACTCGAACGCGCAGATCAAGGCGCTGTACTCTTTCAAATCAGATGTTGCAGGGCTGAAACACATGATATATAAAAATGTATTTCTGCTTGACAACGCTGAGGGAACTGAGCCCGAAAATGCGCCGCAGTTTGTAAACTACTTCAGCATTTACGGCGGCGGTATCGACTCAGATCAGAAGCTTGGCACTTTCACGGTAACTATCGCTGAGCACAAAGCCTACGAGGTAGACAGCGAGGGTTACACGATGGCGGCGACCTTTGAGGAGTTAGAAACCCTGCTCGATAGAGGCGGAAAAATAAAATTTGCCAACGATATTGAAATTCCTAACAGTGAAGTTTGCGAATTGACCAAAGATGTTGACATAGACCTAAACGGACACACTTTAAAGGGCGGTTTAGCAAATGATGGCTTCGATTGCAAGATCAAGAACGGAAAAATAAATACGCACAGAACGCCGCTTGATTCAAACGGCGGAACTACCGATGTGACAAATTGCGAGCTGACAACAAACGGCAGTACCGCTGTCAGCGTAAGCGGCGGCACGGTAACGCTTACAGATTGTAAAATGGTAAGAGAAGATCGCACACCGGCAATTGTCGTTGAAAACACCGGCACGCTGATACTCAAAGGAAACAGCGTAGTCAGCGGAAAAGCGGCTCTTTGGGGCGGAACGACTGTCATCGGTGCAGGCACATACGATTTTGACCCGACAAATTACGTTGACGAAAACAGCTTTACGATTGCTAAAGACGGCGAAAACTGGGTAGTTACAGCAAAATAAAAGTTCAGGGGGCTTATGATGGATAAGCGGAAAAATTTGCAGAAAGTGCTGCTGCCGATACTGGCGGTG
>ENA-OPWR01000588-OPWR01000588.1-human-gut-metagenome-genome-assembly--contig:-NODE-588-length-32346-cov-7.184757_pt1 | contig 32346 bp, 49 predicted proteins | sample MGYA00241507_ERZ502006 | MGnify/ENA primary metagenome ERZ502006 (study PRJEB25962, sample SAMEA2043041) | human gut metagenome | biome: human gut; feature: human-associated habitat; material: faeces...
TTCGCGGGCAGCACCATGGCGGTCAGGGTCTGGCTCTCGCCCTCGCTCAGGTTCAGGATCGCGGCGCTCAAGCTCACGCTCTGCACCGGAATGTCCTGTGCACTGCCGCCCCACTCTGCCCGCAGGGCATTCAGGGTTGGCTGCATCGTGTCGGTCTTGTAGGCTGCGTTTTCAAACAGGGTCAGCAGCAGCGCTCTTGCGCTGCCAGTAAAGCCCTCGCCCGGGTCTCCCTTGTCGCCTGTGGCGGCGGCTGCAATGCCATCCTCCATGTGGTTCAGCTGGGCAGCCGTCAGGGTCTGGCCGTCCACAAAATTCTGTTTTACGTAGCTCATTTGTTCCTCCCTAAGATCATTTTTCCAAGGACTGCCTGTCCCAGCACAGCAGAAGCCGTGTCCGTCGGTGGATCCGGCTGCGGAGGGTCTGGCTGATCTGGAATGCGGTCTTTCGGCCATGGGTTACAGGTTGCGGTGATCTTCACGGCAGCCTTGTTCTCGCCGGGGGTCATCTCCACGTCCAGCTGCCCAGCCCAGACCTCACCGTCCCGAACAAAATAGAAGTGCAGCCATTGCCCTTGCAGCAGCGCTTCCAGCTGCGCACGGATAGACGCCCACTGTGCTTTGGGTCGGTCGCAGACAAACTCCATCGAGATATTCCGCTTTTTGTGGTGTACGCTGCCGTCTACGGCGCGGGTCAGATCCAGCAGAAAATCCGCGCCGGGCACCTCAACGAGCATAGAATCGGTTTCCGGTTTGCCGATCTGTGGAGAGTCGCGCTTGAGCCACAACCCAAAGTCCGACCGCATGGAGAGCGTGCCCTTTGGCGTTGTGATACGCATATCGTTCAGGCGGGGGCTTTTGGCAGCAAGCGCTTCCAGTGCGGCATAGTCTCTCATGTGTAGGTCACCTCGGTTCCGTCATCAGCGATCTGCACTGCAGGTACTGGAGCGGCGGGAGACTCAGGCGGGCTGTAGATTAGTTTTTTGCCGTCCCATACATAGTCGCTGCAGCTCGTGCCGTTTCCAGTCTCGGGAAATTCGTCAAAAACAGCCTCGTTGGGCTCAGGTACGGGCAAAAAGCTGATATGGTACCATGCGCCATTGTACAGTCTTCCATCAGAGCAAACCTTTGCCAGATACTTAAATCCTTCTTTTTTCATTACATAAACCCATAAATTTTGAACGGTACGCACATACCGGCATCTTCTGACCAGCCGTCACCGCCCGGATTTTGGAGATTAAAAGACCAGATACCCAAAACAGTTGTGCCTGTATAACTAGAGGTTCTTTCATATCCACTGCCGAACACGATACGGTCGGCGTATACGGTCACGCTGCGTTTGTGCACGGTATTCCATGGGTACACCATGCTCATTTCAACGCCGTTCACGGGTACGATCACAGAGACCAGTCCTGCGTTGCCGCCTCCAGCGAACCACGTCCCGCCTTTTTGGCTGCGGAACAGGATCAGTAGCGCCGAGTAGTTAGACAGCCCGCTCGGTCTGATAGTTTGAGCGGCAAAGGTCAGCTCGCTGTTATACCAGAGCTCCTGCTTGTTACGGATGCCATTAAAAGTGATGTTTCCGCTGCTGATAGAGCAGCTGCCTGCACCGTCCGTGATGGAGATGGCGTTGGACTGGATATTGACCATGCTGCTGCCATCCATGACCCGGATACCATCGTTCAGGATCTGTACCCGTTTGCCGGGCAGAGAATCGTGCCGGACGATGAGACCGTTCTGCGGGGTGAACTCCAGAAAGTTCGTGGCAGTTTTGGCAGCTTCGGCTGCATCTTGCTTTGCCTGATTTGCGGCGGTGTCATCGGTATACTTAGACGCTTTCACCCAGTCAGAAGCCTGATAGCTGCCGGACTGGCGGGCGGTCTGGCAGCGCAGGATATCACCGCTGTCGCCCTGCATCCAAATGTCGCCTACATCATAGGGCGGGGCGGGTGTTACGCAAAAGCAGCGCACCTTGCCGTCTGCGGTGGCTTGCGCCGCAGCAGCGTCTGCCAGAGCCTTGGCAACGCCCGTGTCCCGGATGACGGTCCAGCTGTAGGTGCTTCCATCCAGCACCCAGCGGTAGCCCAGACCGGTGAGCTTGTCGTAATACAGATCGCCGATGTGCTGCTTTTTGGCGGTGTCGGTCGTCCAGTTTTTTGCAGGCTCGTTTGCAGCGGTGGGCGTGCCGGCATAGAACCAGCTGGTGATGTTATCATCGATCTGGTTCTGCAGATCTCCCATCTTCACGACAGCATTCGAAAGCCCCTTGGAGATATCCGATAGCTTACTGTCTGTGCTGCTTTTGTAGGCAAACAAGCGCTTCAGCATATCCTGATGGTATTTCTCGGAAGTATAGGCGCTTTCCTGCAGCAGATTGGTCGTGCCCATGTTGGCCACCTGCCGGTCAGTCAGGGTGCGGCGGGTCATGCCGAAGGTGAACTCTTTCTGCGCAGGCTTTTCCAGTGGCTCCACTAGTTTTGTGCAGAGCATCACGGCATCCACACTGTGCGGTGTGCTGACGATGTGGGAGTACATGGAAAAATCAAGCCGGTCGGTGTCGTAGCCTGCATCCACAAAATCCACCGCCCGGATGACGTAACTGGTCTTCATGGCGTAGTTCTGCTGCAATGCCTGCACACCAGCGGCAAAGGTGTCGTTGGCGCTGTCTGTGTCCAGCTCTACAATGCGGGTAATGATGCCGAACTTCTGCACGGCTGCATCGTTCTGGATCCAGCCCTCCTGCAGATTATAGGAGTAGCCCGATGCAGGCAGATACTGCGCAACAGTAGCGGCATCTGTTTCCATGATGCCCCAGCGCTCCTCGTGCTTATCCTTGGAGGTGTCCCGCCACCACATAAGCTTGTAGTACCACTTGGAGGTGTCCACCGTGTGCTTGTTACCGATAGGGTAGATGCGGGTATAAAGGTCGGTGGCGTCGGTGGTTTCGCTCAGGTTGAGCAGATTGCGTCCGTACTCGATTTTCTGGGCGGTCTGCCGCTTGGCTTCCACTGCCTGATCGCAATAGTTCAGCACGTTCAGGCCGGTGGAGGAATCAAAGCTGCAATAAAAATACCCTCCGAACACCTTGAGCACCAGCTTGTCCAGAATGTCCCACACTTTACCGTAGTCCTCGCCAACGCCGTACTGGTCGGCATCGCCGAACTGCACCACAAGGTTGCCCAGCGCCGCCGTCACGGTGCCAAGCTGGAAGCATTTCATCTTGCTTTTGACCTGATCGTTATGTGCGTCGATCAGGTGCTGCAAAAACTGGCGCAGCGTGCCCTTGTAGTTGAAGGGGGTGATGGAAGAATCGTTGAAGTAACTCAGTGCGCCCTCGCAGTACACCACCCGCCGGTTGTAAAAATCGGCCTCGTGCTTCAGCACCCGTCCGCGCCAGATCTCTTTGCCATCCCGCCGCACCTGTACCACCGTGCTCAGTTTTTGCAGCATATCGTACTGTGCATGATCCCGTGTCATGGTAAAAACAAGGCTGCCGCCCTTGCTGACCTCACGGGTCAGCTTGGGGGACAGCACCAGTGCCTGCGGGTCGTTGGGACGATAGAGCAGCAGCTTTGCGTCCGGGTTGCCGTAGGGGTATGCGTAGATCTCGTACATATCAGTTTCCTCGTTCGCTCAGCACCGTAAGGTCTCCCAGGCTTCTGTTTACGCTGGGGGTGATGATGCGTCCCACCTGTTCACCGTCCAGCGCGATCACGCTGTTTCCGGCTTCCGGCAGATATTTCTCCACTACACCGTAGAGCCGCTCCATCTGCGCCTGCATTTTGGCCTGATAGGCCAGCATGGCGTTGTTGTCCGGGTTCATGACATAGGGATCGGTGCGGTAATCGTAGCCCGCAAAGGCACGCTCGTTACCGTACCAGTATGCGTCCTGAATGTCCTTGTAGGAGTGCGCCTTCTGCGTGCTGGTGGTCTCTTTGCTCTTGCCGAACTTTGCAAACAGCGCAACGCCCAGCGCCACCACACCCGCCACAATGGCGATGATCGCGGCAACTTCCGGGTTCGAGATGATCAGGCTGCCAACCTTTGCAATCAGTCCGCCTACGCCCTCTGCGATCGTGCCCAGACTGCCCATGCTCCCGGCAAGGCCTGCAATTTTGGCACCAGCTTCGGTTGCAAAAGTGCCCATGCTCGTGCCGATGGTGCCCAACACACCCATGATCTTGCTGCCGACGTCGGAAACGTTGATGTTAAGTCCGTTCAGGATATCCTGTACCCCGCCGTCCTTGCCCAGTGCATTGCCCAGACCCTTGGCAATACCGTCAGCGATGCTGCTGCCGATATCCCACGCCTTCTGCGAAATGCTGCTGATCTTATCACCCAGCGCCTTGTTCAGCTGCTGGATGAGGTTCTGCCCGAAGTCATCAATGAACTTCTGGCTTTCCGGTGCAAGGCCGTTGTACAGTGTGGACAGCACCCACTGGCCGATGGACTTCCAGTCCTTGCTTTTTACGGCAGAGATCAGCGTGCTGAAGGTGCCCAGCACGCCCTTGTCGGCTTCCTTCTTCCAGCCCTGCACAAGGCCGGAGAAGTTCTTGGAGGAGGCTTCCTCCAGCGTTTTTGCCACCTGCTCGGTGCCGTCGGCGGCGATGGTCTTTACCTCCTTCACCGTGCGCAGCGCACCGTCAATAATGGCGGTGTAGGTCTTGGTGATGGTCTGTTTCTGGCTTTCGGTGCCGTCGGTCAGGGTCTCGGTCACGGTCTGGATGGTGGCGCGGATGCCATCCACCAGCGTTTCGCTCGTGGAGGTAACGGAGGAGGCAAGCTCCCGCACCGTTTCCATGGTCTGCTGCACGGTCTTTTTGCCGTTTGCGCCGATGGTGGTAACGGTCTTGATATCCTTCAGTACGCCGTTCACCAGCTGGCGGCTGGTCTCGGTGATGGTCTGCTTCTGCTGCTTCTGGCCGTTGGAGAGCACCTCGTCGGTGGTCTGGGTGGTGCGGGTGATCTTGCCCAGCACCTCCGTGACGGTATCGGCGTAGGAGCTGACCACAGAGGCCGCTGTGGCGGTCTTGGACGCTGCCGCAGCGGCTTTGGAGGCCGAAGCCACGGCAGCATCCCCGGACTTGGTATAGGCCGGGATGGCGATCTCCGCCATAGTCTGGGCGCTGCTGCCAAGGCTTGTGTTGGAACTTGCCCAGCTGGCAGCCCAATTATCCTGCTTGCCGCTGGCGGTCTCGGCCAAAGAAATACCGGCAGTGACAGCGGTGGCGGCATTGCTCACCATATTGCCCTTGCCGGTCAATCCCTTGATAAAGCTCTGTATCAGGTTTTTGCCCCACTTCACAGCCTGCGAGGGAAGGCTCTTGATCCAGCTCAGTGCGCTGGAAAAGCCGCCCTTGAAGGCTGTCAGCATACTGGAACCCATGCTCTTTACGCCGTTCGCCACGCTGGTGAGGATGTTCTTGCCGATGTTCAGCCAGTTGATGGCAGAGATCACCGACAGCACCGCCTGCAGGATCTTCTTCCAGTTGGCCAGCAGGGAAGGCACGGCCTGTATGATGCCCGCGATCAGATGCACGATGATGGAAACACCCTGCGCAAGGATCTTGGGCATATTGTCGTTGATGATGCCCGCAATATTGATGATGATATCCGGCACATAGGCGATCAGCTGCGGCAGACCGGCAATCAGGCCGTTGAGCAGCTGGGTGATGCAGTTGAGTCCTGCGTCCACAAACTGCCCCGCGTTAGCGCGCAGCTCCTCGGTAAAGGAGAGCAGCTGCGGCAGGGCAGTGGACAGAAACGCCGGGATGCCCTGCGCAAAGCCCGCTGCCAGACTGCTGACCAGCTCCGTGCCGGTCTGGAGCACCTCCGGCACAAGGCCGTACACCAGCTGCGGGATGCCCGCCAGCACGTTGCCGATCATGGGCAGCAGGTTGCCCTGCAAAAAGGTGCGGGCGGTATCTGCCAGCGCCTGCATGGGCGCGGTCAGGTCTGCGCCGGTGCTCCAGTCGCCCAGTACGTTCTGCGCTGCTGCCTTCATGGCCGCAAAGCTGCCGGTCAGGGTGGTGGCGGCTTCCTTTGCCGTGGTGCCGGTGATGTCCAGATCGGTCTGGATGACGTGGATGGCGCTGTACATATCCGCCAGATTTCCCAGCTCGTAATGCACGCCGGAAAGTTTCTCTGCATCGGTCAGCAGCCGCTGCATCTCTGCCTGCGTGCCGCCGTAGCCTAGCTTGAGGTTGTCCAGCATGGTATAGTTCTGCTTGGCAAAGCCCTGATAGGCGTTCTGGATGGACGCCATGTCAGTGCCCATCTTGTTGGCATTGTCGGCCATGTCTACCATGGCCATGTTGGCCAGCTGCGCAGCGGCGTTGGTATCCTTGCTCACGCTGGACAGCAGACTGGCGGCAAAGCTGGTGGTCTGCTCCATGTATTCGTTGGCAGACAGACCCACCGTCCGGTACGCCTGTGCAGCGTAAGCTTTGACCATATCAGCGCTCTCTTTAAACAGGGTCTCCACGCCGCCGATGCTCTGCTGCAGTGCGCCGCCAAGGTTCAGGGAATCCGAGATCACCTTGCCGATGCCCGCAGCAGCGATCACCTTTTTCAGGGTGCCCACCAGCTTTGTGCCCAGCAGCGTGCCGGCGCTTTCACCGGCAGAGGATGCCTCGCCGCCCATGATGTGGCTGATGCTGCCCTGAATGCCATCGGCGGAGGGCACGATCTGGACATAAGCCTTTGCCAGCTCAATGCCGTTTGCCATCTGGTTCACCTCCTTCTGCGGCGTGCATCGCCGCCTCAAATTCCTCGGGGCTGTCAAAATATTGCACCGGACTGTCCTCGGATTCCGCTTCTGTTTTGCCCAGCAGGGTATTCAGGATGGATGTGGGCGGTTTCTCGTCCACATACGCAAGCCGTCCGATGCGCCAGCAGATGGCCTGCAGGGTGTCCAGTTCGGCTGCCTGCAGGGTCTGCGCAAGGGTCAGTTTCTGCCCATGCAGCACCATCATGCTGCGGCTGTCCGGCGGCAGACCGGCGGCCAGTGTGGCCGCCAGCCGCACCGGCAGGGCACGCCAGTTCAGCACGTTGTAATACTGGACAAAATCGCAGATCAGTGCGTCCTCGTCCGTTGCGATCAGTTCGGCGAGGATGCAGAGTTTTTTCCGGCGTTGATGGACTGGAACAGCTCCATGATGGCGCTCTCAACGGCAGACGCAGGCACGCGGCCGTCCTCGGTACGCAGATGGTCGTACAGGCGCTTTTTGCCGTCCTTGCCCAGCAGCTTTACCACCAGCCGGGACATGGCCAGCGGGTTGCCCTCGTCCAGATCAGACAGTGCGTCCAGCACCTCCATGTTGTCCAGCGTGCTCTCTTCCAACTCAATGGAAAAGCCGGATTCGGTCTTTGCAGTGATCATGATAGTCCTCCTTACTTGCCAGCACTCTGCATATACTCGTAGTGCGTCTTGCCATCTGTGTCGGCAATCGCGGTGATGGTGGTCTGGTAACCAACGGCAGTGCCGTCTGCATAGGTGATATCACCCACAGAGGTCACAGTGCCGCAGGGGATGACTACGCGCTTTTTCACATTGTTCTTCAGAACCATCTCCACGACGTAGGCATAGAAAGGCAGATCGTCGGCGCTGGCCTTGACGGTGATGCCAGTCTCCAGCGTGCCGGTGACGTTGTCGTCACCGTATACGGTCTTCAGCACCTCCACGCTCATAGCCTCGATCAGCGTGCACTGGAAGGTATCCGGGCGCTCGGTCATCAGGCTCAGCACCGTGTCGCCGCCCCATGCAGCGGTATTTTCGTTAGAGGGGGAGTTGGAGTTGGTCAGGCCGTCCTTGGAGATATAACCCAGAGACTTGAATTCCGGGTCCAGCTCGCTCTTGGCGTCCGTGGGCAGAGCCGTGCCAAGCGGTGCGCACCAGATGGCGCCGCCAACCTTGGGCTTTGCTGCGGTCACATTTTTTGCATTCATAGAAAATGCTCCTTTCGTCAGTAATGCACCACCTCAAAAACTGCCTGATACCGGGGCAGCTTGCGGGTGGTGTCCGGGAAATTATAGTCGGTGTTCAGTATGCAGGAGACGATCTCCGGCAGGGTGTCTGCGTCCAGCATGGTCTGCACCACACGGTGGCTCAGCTGCGCAGCGGCATGGTCGCTGCTGCCGTAGGACTGCACCGCCAGCGTAGCGGTAAAGATGCCGTCCTCGTAGCTGGAGCCGGTCTTTTCCAGCACACAAAAATTGCCGGAGGGCTTCTCCGGCACGGACAGATAACAGGGGAAAGCGTTTTCACGCAGATAGTTCTGGATGGTTTCTTCGATCATATCACTTCAGCGCCTTCAGAATAGAGTTGGTGTCGGCGTTCTCTTTGCGGGCGGCGGGGCTTTCGGCGCTCACCTTGGCCACCACGCGGGTGCTGGCTTTGTAGTAGCTGGCCTTGTAGCCCTCGCCAAGGCGGTTTTGCGCCGCAAAGGCGATGCCGGTCAGGGCGTTCTCCATCTCCGGGCTTTGCAGCAGCTGCCGCACGCCCTTGCGGTTCAGCTTGATGGTCACCTTACTCATAGCGTTCCACCTGCACTTTCTTATTCCAGCGCAGCGGGATCATGGCCTCGATGCCCTGCACAGCCCCGCCGCAGGTGCGAAAGGTCTGCCCGAAAAACGCCACCCGGACGTTGTCCCAGTTGTGGGTATCGCCCTTTGGGATTGCCAGCGTATAGGCGATGCGCCGCCCGGTCAGCTGCAATTCGGTGGTGATCTCCTCGGCAGTGGGCTGCCCCACCAGTACGTTGTGCACGGTGACGGGGCTTTCCTTGTAGATGGGATCGTGGAAGCCGTCCTCGCCGGTCTTGGTCTTTTCATACAGGATGATGTCGATACCCTTCAGCATAAGTCCTCCAGCGGGCTGTGTGCGCCCAGCTTGCTGCCCACGCCCAGCAGCTTCTTTTCCAGCTTGGAAAGATACAGCTCGCCGGTAGAGCCGCCGCTCATGGTCCAGCTCTGGCTGTAGCCCAGCGCCGTGGCAGTTCCCTGCGTTGCGCCCATGGGGAAGGTGACAGCGTCCCCGCTGTCGTCCTCGCCAAACTGACGTCGCACCATCCGGCAGGATACCAGCCGCTTGCGGTCAGCATCGGCATCGGCGTTGTAGGTGTCGATGATAAGCGCCGCCTCGCTCAGCAGGGCGGTGCAGCGGCCGCGCTCCTCATCCGACAGGACGCGGAAGCCTGCCTCCACGTCCTGCAGTTCTGCGTAGCTCATGGCGGCACCTCATCAGGTGGCGGTCTCGGTGCGCTTGATGTACAGGGTCTGGGGCTTGGAGACCTTCAGGCCGTACACCTTGCGGCCCTGCACAGCGGATGCGCCGATGTACTTGCCGGAGCCGGACAGATCCTGCAGGTGCACAGCGGTCTGCCACTCCATGACGCGGTGGCACCAGTTGGGGTGACCGGCGATGAACTCGGTGGTGGTCTTTTTGCTGCTGACGCGGGTGGTGGACTCGTAGTCCATGTTGTTGCTCTCAAACACGTTGAAGCCCGCAATGCGGCCAACAACGCCCTGCTGCACCATCTCCTGAGACAGGTCGCCCTGCTTGATGAAGTGCTCGTCCAGCATCAGCACCTCCAGATACTCCGGGGACGCGATGAGGAAGCGGCCCTCGTTGGGTACGCCCTTGCGGCCCAGCACCCGCTTGGCTTCCAGTGCCAGCTTGTAGGCGTTGGCCTCGGTGGCGGCGGTCTTGGTGGCGCTGATGGTGGCACCGGCTGCGCTTTCCAGCGCATCGATGGACTTCTTGTCGATGGACAGCGCCAGAGAGTAACCGGCACTATCCAGACGCTCTGCCACGATGTCATCGGGCACGCTGTCGGCATCGTAGCCGTCGATCAGCTCGTTGACCGCCTCGTCGTGGTCAATGTTCAAATCCAGATAGGTGGTGGTGCCCACGTCGGCAGAAACGCCGTTGGCCTTGTCGTACTCCTTGACGGCCACCTCGGTGTCGCGCACCGGGATCTTGACCTTGCCGGAAGTGGGGTCGCCCTCGTAGCGGCTGTTGAAGATGAGATTGTCGCGGGTCACCAGCGTGTTACGCAGCTTTACGTCCACATAGGATGCCCAACGCTCCTGATTTGCATGTGCCATAAAAATACCTCGCTTTCTCCGTGCTGCTGCACGGGTCAGATTTTCAGATTCGGGTTCAGTTTGCTGAAGGCAGCCAGAACGCCGTCCGGCTGGCTGGGGATATGGTTTGGAGTACCGCCATCCCGGACGTTGGGATACCCGGCAGGCTGGGTGTCGCCGAACGCCCACGGGTTCGCCTTGACCGCATTCTCCAGCGCCTTGTTGATGTCGGTGGTGCGGTCTTTAGAGCCCTTCAGGGCATCCAGATCCAGCAAAGCGCGCACTGCATCCACGCTGCGGCCCTTCTTGCCGAGGATGGCGGTGTTCAGGGCACTGTCAAAGGCAAAGCCATCGGCCTGCGCCTGCATATCCGCCTTCAGCTTGGTCACCTGCGCCTGCAGCCCGGCAACGTCCACACCGTCAAAGGCCTTCAGGCCGTCCTGTGCGGTCTTGAGCTGTGCCTGTGCGCTGTCCAGCTGGGTCTGCAAGGCTGCGGCTGCGTTTTTCTCCCGGGTGATGTCGCTGCCGTTCTCCTGCATGAGCCAGTTCAGCTGCTCCTCGGTAATGCCGGGGATCTTGTTCTTTACGTCTTCGCGTTTCATGGTGGAAACTCCTTTCTGTTGGTAAAACCTCGGTTTGGTGACGCAGTTCTCCGTCTGCGTCCGGTTGTGGGCAGGGTACGCACTGCCCGCTGCGATGGTGCCCGTTTCGTCCTCATGCGGGCAAAATGGGCATAAAAAAGCACGGTGCAGTCTGCATCGTGCTAAAAATAGGTAAACAAAAACCACGGTGCGTGTGCATCGTGGTTTAATTACTGATCCTGTTCCCATGCCCAGCTTTTGAATTTATTATACGCCTTCAATGCGTCATCAGGGATACCAGAATAATTTTTTGAAAGGATCTCTTTGCGATAGGGGTCGAACGTATCGACCAGCTTTTGAATTTCCGGGGGATAGCCCAATGTGCACATAATCACGTTCGCCTCCTCAACGACATAAATTCCGCTTCGACTTCGTCATAGCGCTCGACTAAGTACATATCAGCGGCATATTTGCTGATTTCTCCTACATTATTGCGCGTTACACCGAGTTTGTCAATGTGTTCTTTGCATTTTTTACACAGAGCATCAAGATACTCTCCACGATTTTCGCGGGTGATCGTCCAGCCTGCCTGCCGGAAGTCCTCTGCCTGCTTCATGTGCCACATTTCATGGGCTTCAATGGCACCTGCACCGCCAGACGCTTCCTGAACAGCTTTTTTGCCGATGCTTTCAGCGTAGTAAACAATATTCTCACAAGGGTCATAGATACCCAATGCGCCGCGCAACTCATCGTCACTGACAATCACGATTTTTGGCTTGCGGTTGATACTTACACCCCAGTTGGTCAACGAGTGCTCTGTGTTCTGATTGGCCTTGTGCAGTGCCTTGGGCTTGATAGATGCCTTATCTGAAACAAAAACAGGCGTTTTGTAAGATTCGACCTGCTTCACGGAGATTTCAACAGATTCCGCTCTGCGGGTCAGAATAATCTTGCTTGCCGCACCCAGATCATAGCGGTATGCCTGCGCCGCATACGCCGCCCGCTTCTGGGCGTTGATGGCATCCTTCCGGGCGGCGTAGTCGATGCGGCGCATGGCGTTCACATCGCTGCCGGCATCCCGGTACTGCTTGAGGTATTTTTCCGGGTCGTAGCCTGCCACGCTTGTGCCGGAATGGAACCGCACCGCAAACTCACAGTCGCAGTTGGAATGGATGTGCTCCGCGTGCCCATTCTTCAGCAGCTTTTGGCTGGCGGTCTGCCAGCCCCGGGAGGCCAGCGTGATGCAGAAGGGGCAGGTGTCCCCATGGGGCACCCACGCCCACTGTGCGCCGTCCCGCACCGCGTTGTGCAGGGTGGTGTCTGCGCCCGCCCGCTTGACCAGACGGCTCACGCCGCTGGGCAGGTTCTCGGGGTTCTGGTCCTTGGTGGCGTGCACCATGCGGGCTACCTCGCCATAGCTGGCAGTGGCGGCAGGCTCTGCTGCGGGCAGCAGCATCCCCTCGGCCTCGGCCAGTGCGTCGTACATCTGGCAGGCCAGCTCCGCGCTGCCCTCGCCGTACCGGGTGATGACTGCGTAGGCGTAGGAGATCAGCTCCTCGGTGTTTTCGGTGCCGTGCAGCCGGATGTACTCCCGCATCTTCTGCCCGGCAGCCTCGTTCAGCCGGGAGAGCCGGGCAATGTAATTATTCCACGTCCGTGTCGTTATCTGCATCGTCCATCTCCATCAGCAGCGCCTGCCCGCGCACCCGCTGCTCCTGCGCCCGGATGCGCCGGATATCCGCCTGATCGAAGCCGATCATCTCCAGAAAGGTGTCGGTGCTGGCGAACTCCTGCCGGGCAGTTGCAATCTTGATGGCAGCGTCCGCAGTCACCGCCACGCTGGGCATGGCAGGATTTTTGAAGTGCGCCATCACGCCGCGCTCCTCCTCGGTCAGCTCGGTCAGAGATACGTTCCTGGCAATGGCCTGTGCCATACAGGCGATGGTGTGCAGGGCATCGCCGTTGCCGGTGTTCAGCTGCTGCGCCATCAGCACCAGCGTCTGGCTCTGGGCAAGAATGGCATCGCTGCTGGTGGGGTTTGCATCGTTCACCACGCCCACATCGGTCACGGTCAGGCCGGTGGCTGCCGCAAACTGGGTGGCGGTCATCCGCATCTTTTCCACATGGGGCTGCAAGCTGCCCTGCGCCAGCTGCCCAAAGACCGGGTTTTCGCCGGTCTCTGGGTTGGAGGTGGCAGCGATGAGCGCACCGACATACTGCTTGAATTTATCGGAGGTAATGGCGTCATACTGTTCATCGGTCACACCGAGAATGTACTTCTGGGGCGTGGTGTCAAACTCCAGCGCGATGGTGGCGTTGGCCACGGTGCGTACATAGTCGTCGATGAGGGAACGGATGGCGCGTTTCAGGCGGCTGCGGCCAAAGGGCTTGTTGCTGGTGGCGTTCCAGATCAGCGGCTCCATCAGCGGACGACCCATCCGGTGGGATGTCCGCTCCGCCGTCCAGCTGCTGCCGTTGGAGCGCAGCACGATGACGTCGGTGTCGGTGTAGAAGTTGACCAGCGCAGGCCGCCAGCTGTCTTTCTGGTGTTCGTCCTGTACCGTGTCGATGATGGCAAGCCCGCAGTCGATACGCCCCTTCTCGCCGTTCCAGAGCGCGGAGGCGGTGGCAGGGGAGTGGAAGCGGATGCGGCAGCCAATATCCGTATCTGCGGACAGGGTGGCGAACACACAGCCGTATTTCAGCTGATCCCGGCAGGCCTTGGCATAGGCCGCAATCAGACGGTTATCTGCCACCAGCTTTTGCAGGCCGTCCAGTGCGCCGCCGTTGCTCACAAAACCATCGAACATACTGCGGGATGCCAGCGCGTCTACCGCTTTCTGCCCCCAATTGCAGCCCACCTCCAGCTTGTTCAGCCCCTTGGGCAGCGCAATGCCAAGGCTCACGTCCTGCAAGGTGACGTGCCCCTCGTAATACTTGTCCTTGGTGGCGTTGCGGCTCTGGTGGTAATTGTAGGCTTCGGTCAGCTCAGTCAGCTGCCGCTGCTCATCCCCGGTCAAGCCCGGCACAGTGCCAAAAGAAAAGGTGGTGGTCATGGTGCTCCTTTCACCCGATGCGCATCTTGCGGGTCGGGTCGCGTTTACAGGTCTTTACGCCCCACAGCGCCAGCGCACAGGCTTCTACCGGCAGACTGTTGTCTCCGCCAAAGCCGTACCCGCCGCCGATGGGGCGCTTGATGGCGGTGCAGGCGCTCTCGTCCAGCACGGTCTGCGGATGATACCATGTCAGACTGTGCTCGCTGATGCTGTTGGTAAAGCCGCCCACGGCGGCGATCACGTCCTTGGTGCCGGGGCGGATCACGGCGTTCTTTGCCCGCCACACCTCTTTGATGCGGTCTGCCAGCACGTCCACGCCGTTGCGTCCGTCAATGACCACGCAGCTGGCCTTGTCGTACCGCTGGTTCAGCCAGTCCGCCAGCCATGCAAGCCCCTGCCCGGTGGGGCGCAGGTCGATCAGGGAAACACGGGCGGGGCCGTCCTTTGGCAGCACCGCGCCGCACAGACAGACCGCGCTGCCGTCCGGTGCAAACTTAACGCCGTAGGCGGTCTTGCCCTCGGGCTTTTGCTCCTCGCTGGCGCAGGCTGCCCACGCGGCGGGGTCGATGGCAAGATCCAGCTGCTGGGTGGCCTCCGGGCTCCACCAGCCCAGACGTTCCCGGGCAAAGGTGTCCGGGTCCAGCTGCTCGGCCTCGCCCTCAATGGTGGAAAGCTGGATGCGCCGCCCCAGCGCGGGGTTTGCGGCTGCCCAGCGCGCCGGGTCCTTCACGTCCCCGATCTTGTCCACCGAGAACTCGAACCATGCAGCTTTTTTGGCTTCGCCGTCCAGCGCGCGGCGGCGCAGCGCCCGGAACACGGTACCCACGGCATCCGGCCCCGGTGGCGTGCCCACATAGATGGTCTGCGGATTCAGGCTGGCAGAGATGGCAGGCAGAAAAGAGCCCTGCGCGGTCTCGTCCAGCTCCTGCGCCTCGTCAAAGATCAAAAGGTCGCCGTGCTGACCGCGTCCGCCGTTGCGGGTGCGTGCCAGAAACTTGATGCGGGCACCGCTTTTCAGGATGATCTGCTCCCGCCCGAGGGCGGTGCGGATCTCCTCCACATACCGCCGCATCCGCGCACCCTCAAAGAAGGCGCGCATCTCCTCAAAGGTCTCGGTGGCGGTCTTTTGCAGGTGGGCAGTGTAGATGACCGTTTCGTTGAACAGCAGCATCCCGGCCTCGGCACGTCCCTGCACCAGCAGGCTCTTGCCGTTCTGCCGGGGCACACTGCCGCCCGCTGTGGGCGCTGCCCACTTGCCGGAAGGGGTGCGCCCCATCCAGTCCTCCAGCACGTCACTCTGCCACGGATCCGGGATGGTACCGCCCGCCCGCAGAATGCGCACGGCATCGTCGCCGTCAGTGCTCCGGTACGCCGGAGCGATGCGTGCGGACGGCTCCTGGCTTCCCATCCTGCTGCCGCTGCGCGAGGATCGCGCCGACTTCGTCGTCATCGCTGGGTGCTCCCTCCATTTCCTCGATCTCCCGGATGGTGTCCCGGTACTGCTTGGCAAGCTGGGGCAAAAGCCGGGCATCCTCGCAGCTGTCGATATTCTTGGCCAGCACCAGCGCCAGCCGCTTGAGCTGCTCCAGACGGCTGCCGCTGGAGGTGATGCTTTTCATGGTCGCCATGTCTGGATGCCCCTTTCAAAAAACTTCCTGTGTGTAAATCGGCGCTGGACAGCGCGGAGTCGCCGAGGGCGGCGGGAGGGGGACCCTCCCCACCCTACCACTCGCCGTCGCTGACCTGCGGAATGCGGCACGGTTTTGCCCCTTTTTTGCCGGTTTTCGGACTGTTTTGCCCGGTTTTGTTGCCTTTTTGCGCATTGCAGAAATAATGCGCCGCTTGCAGGTTCGTCCAGTCCTCAGCCGCTGCCCGCGCCGAGGGATACCCGAACTGCCGCCATTTGGATACAGGCCGGATCTCGTCCACCACAAAGGAGAGCGGATGCTGCGCGTCTGAAGGCTCATCGTAATGAATAGGACCGAAACGCCCATGACAGATGCCGCATTCGCAGCCCATTGCCCGCAGCCGCTCCCGATGCTTGCGCCGCAGGTTGCCGTTGGCATAGCGCGGGTTCGTCATGGTGCAGGCCTCCTTTGGCAGCGTTGTGGTTATAGCGTACAGTGCCCTCATAGCCCGCTGCACTGTGCAAAGCCCCGGGGTATTTGCAGGGGGAGGCATTGCGGGAAGGGCAGGGGATAAAAAGACCCCGGGGGTGTTTTACAAGCCCCGGGGGTATAAAATAAGCCGTCAGCTGGATTCGAACCAGCACCCACGCGCCCCCGCCGGGGCTTGGTTAAATGCCTCGGATGTGCCGGGTGGTAAACTAGCAACGTGGTGTCACCAACGTTGTCCCGCCTTAAATGGGCGGCGCTCTACCAATTGAGCTATGGCGGCATAGGATGGAGTGCGCAGCTGCCAGCAGCGGCAGCTTACTGGGTAGGATGGTGACAAAGGAACCCGCTTGGCGATACGCTGCCACGCACTCCGGGATGATGCTGTGACTGCCATGTATACCCAGTGGCCCCGCCGGGGTGTTGTCCTCAACAGTGCCACGGATACCAAAACATAAATTGCCCAGCTGGTACATTCAGGCTGTTGGTCGGTAAGGTGTTCCCCTGTCGCAGCCGGGCAATGCAAAAGCCGCAGGGTGTTGGATGTTGTCCAGCTCCTTGCGGCTTTCGCAGTCTAATAATATCACAGGTCAAACAGTGCAAAACAGTGCGTCTTTCATCAAAAACAGTGCAAAACAGTGCGCTTTGCTTCAAAAACAGTGCGTTTACTGACACTCCGGGACGTCGAGAGCCTTCACAGCACGCTTGTGCCGCCGGTATACGCGGCTCACGTCCATGCCCATCTTGACGGCGATCTGCTCCCACTTCTTGCCGCCGATGTAACGCAGGTACAGGATCTCGTAATCCTGTATGTCCACGGTCTGGTTCATGACGCTCAGGATCTCCTTGCAGATCCGCTGGCACTCCATCACCTGCGCGTTGGCTGCCTGCATAGCGTCCGTAATGCGCTCCACAGAGCGGGGCAGCGCCTGACCGTCACCAGCGCCGCCGGGAACAGGGGAGAGAACCTGTGTGATATGCTCCGCGTCTGTACGGTACCGCTCTACCTCTTCCAACTTGATCTTTTCCAGCTTTGCGGCCTTGCGGTACCGCCGCAACCATTCCTTTTTTTCTTCATAGGTCATCGGACTGCATCCTCCTCCGTTGTCTATTTAGGCTCCCATTGCATAGACATTGCATTTGCAATGCCGGGAAATGTTTTGCTTCTTACCTTTGCGCTCCTGTGTCCGCTTTTCGCCCATGCGTCACCGGTCTTTTTTGCACGGTGATCCGATGCAGACACCCATTTAGAGGTCGGCACAACAACATCTGTTGCGAAAAGCATAGGAAGATTTTTCAGCCACAAACAAGTTGTCTTTATATACGGATCTCCAAACATATACGGCTGAATGATCTGGCTGTATTGGGGCAGTTCCCAAATTTTCATAGGGACAGGGTTCTCTATCGCAATCCGTTCCACATCGGAATTCCAGAATTTCAGAAAAAAATCTCGTGCTCGGATTCCGTTCTCATACCGAGGTTCTTGAATTTTTCCGTTGACTATCAAACGGTTTGCGCCGGCTTTGGATAAGTAGGTGCAAGGCGGGTGTGCAATCAAGAGATCCCATGCGTCAATGTAGTGACTTTTATCGTCCATCGTTATGACCTGCCCCCCATCAAGAGGTGCCAAAGCATCTCCGTGTATGTGCCACTCAGGGTGTCCTCCAGACGGTTCCTGAACGTCACAAGAATACGCCTCATGTCCCCGCAGTCGAAACGCTTTGCAAACCGCTTGTGACTCCTCGCAAGCTATAAGCACACGCATTTCATTTTCCTCCGTATGGCTCTGGCAGCTTTGCCCATGCAAGGACTTTGCGCCCGGTGGTGTGCAGGTCGCCGCGCCACTTTCCATCAATGGTGCAATCAGTGACTACATAGCGCCTGCCGCCGGGCACCTCAAATGTGACAAGAACCTCGCCGGAGGTCATTTCAAACATTCCGGGCCGCCATTTATCGGTGTCCTTAAACTTGTAAAAGATCGATTCATGCTCAGGCGGTTTTCCGTACTGCCAGTTCGGCCAGCGTGCCAGGTCGTTGACCTGGCACTTGTCAATGTACGTCTCAACATCTTCCATGGTCTGAATCAGGCCCAGATCATAGCCGTTGCGCAGCAACGCTTTAAGCCGGCAGCGGTCAATCAGTTCTGTATCATTCATTTTGTGCGCTCTCCAAATTTTTCAGATCTGGCTTTTTAGGCAGCGGCATCCAGACCGGAAGGCAATCCGGGAAAGCTGCCACCACGTTCCACGGCCAAGCTGTCGTGCTCCTGTCGCCGCGGTTCATGTTGATGCTCAGGACGCAGCCGTCCTCGTTTGCGTCCTCTGCGGTGGGTTTTCTCTCTACCGTTCTGATCCATCCCGGCCACACGGTTGGCTCCAAATCCGGGATAAAATAGCTAAGCGGAACACCACAGGCATTTGCGACCTTGCGCAGAGTTTCAACCTTTGGGGTTAAGCGGCATGATTCATACAGACGCACACTGTTGATTGAAATTCCTACTCTTTCGGCAAGTTCAGCCTGCATCAGCCCAGCATTTTTGCGTGCCTGACGGATCAGTTTTCCCATTTCCATTTTTTGTTTACCTCCTGTTTACCACCCCGCCGGGATATCCTCATGATCCGCCGGGGCAAAATCCTCGCTGTAGTTTTCGGACGGATCAGGCGCAGGCTGCCACTCATGATATTGCGGCTGCCACCACATGGACACTCTGCCGGTTGCGCCCTCGCGGTTTTTCGGAATGCGAAGGCTAACGTCAAAGTAATCATTCGGGCCCTGCAGCTGACGCTCTCCGTCCACTTGGCTCTCGATGAAAACAACAGCGTCCGCGTCCTGCTCGATGGTGCCGGATCCGCGAAGGTCTCCCAGTGATGCCTTTTTGGTGCCGCCGTTGCGATCCGTTACGCGGTTCAGCTGCACAAGCTCCACAATGGTTGTTCCGGTCTCCATGGCAAGCTCTTTCAGGCTGCGGGTAACGTCAGCAAGACGCTCCTGCTCCTTGCGCCCCTGCTGGGTGTCGGAGATCAGACCGATGTGATCCACAAAGACCACACGCGGGCGGTATTTCATGACCCGGGCGCGGATATCGTCCACGGTCATCCGGGTGCCATCATCGTAGATCATGCCGGTGTGTCCCTTGATGAGAGCAAAAGCGTTGTTCAGGCTCTCCCGCTCCTCCTCGGTCAGCTTGCGGTCACGCAGCCGGGTGGAGTTGATGCGGGTCAGTTTGGACATGGTGCGCAGCATCAGCTTGCGCCTGTCCTCCTCCATGGTCAGGTAATACACCTGACAGCTATTACTCAGGCGCAGAGCCAGAGCGAGAGCCAGATCTGTCTTGCCGTGTCCGGGACGTCCAGCAATAACGGTGACCATCTTTTCACCGAACAGACCCAGCTCGTCCAGTTCACGCCATGCCATCCTGACGCTGGTGTCTGGCTGCTGCAGCCAGTGGAGCGTTTCGTCCCAGACCTCGGCAAACTCCTTGACGTTCGCGTCCACCGATTCCCGCCGCAGGTGATCCTGCTCTTTCAGCGCCTCGCTCAGATCCCGGCAGATGGTGTCAGAATCCGCAGGGTTCATGGAGATCTTGGCAGCAAGCTCCAGCAGCAGGCGCTTGCGGTAGTCCTCCATCACCAGCGCCTCATAGTCCTGCACATGGCTGATGGTTGGCACGGTCTCTGCTGCCAGCACGATCAGAGGCCGGAAGTCAGCGCCCAGCATCCGCTCCAGTATCACGGCATCCACGTTGTGCCCGGTATCCAGCTGCAGCTTGATGGCTGCGAACAACTGCCGGTATGGCCCTTCCTCGAACATGGCCGGGGTCAGACGCTGCACGGTATCCTTGCACGCCGCCGGGTCTAAGATCGCAGCGCCGATCACGGCAAGCTGATGCTGCTGCGCAGTGGAGATCTTGTTGTTTGTCACGCTCCTACACCCCCCAGCAGGTCTGCGAGGGTCATGTCTTTGGTGATCTTGCGGGGCTTATCCGGTGCAGGCTGCGCGATATGTACCGCCGCCGGGGCTTTGTCCACAAAATCCTTGACCGCAAAAACTCCCGTCCATCCGTTTTCAACGCTCTGGTTCAACATGGCGATGGCGTACCCGGCACGATCCTTCACGCCCGCCTCATCCACAAGCCGCTTGATGGACTTGCAGATCTTCTTTGCAACCAGAGGGCTCCACAGCTTTTTCTTGTCCTTCTTGGCAAGCGCCTGCCGGTGCTGGTCAAAGTCCATCAGAGCGTCATACAGCCCGCCGGGTGCACCACGGGAAAACTCGTCAAAGACCTCGGCAACGGTCAGACCGCTCGGCTCCTCCCGCGCCTCTGCGCGGGGTTTGTTATTATTAGCTTTATCGCTTTTATTATTGTCCGGCAATTTGCCGGGGGTCTTGGCGGCAACTTGCCGGGGGTCTTGGCGGCATTCTGCCGGGGGCGGCAACTTGCCGGGGGTGGCATTCTGCCGGGGGTTCTGCTCGGCGCTTTCAACTTCTGGGCGCAGGGCAGTATAACGGTTTACCATTACGCCGTTGACAGGCTCCTGCCATTTGCGCAGCAGGCCCTTTGCCTCCAGCGCTTTCAGTGTGCGCTCCACGGTGCGGGTGTCGATCTCGTAATAGTCGGCAATATACTTGATAGAGCCGTAATAGCAGCCCTGTTCGTCCTGCGTAAAGCCCCAGATCAGGCAGTAAACATCCAGCTCGGTGCCTTTCAGATGGTAGTCGGAGATCATCCAGTGCGGCTGCACAGTATAGCTTTCCTGTTTCACGTTCATGGGTTATTCCTTTCTATCAAAACGGCAGGTCGTCACTGTCATCGATCACGGAAAAGTCATCAACGCCGCCGTAGTTGGCGGGCGGGTCTGCTTTCGGCCATGCCTCAGAGCGCGGGGCAGCCTCGCCGCCCTCGTCCACCGGCTTGCTGGTGCCCTTGGAGCCCGCAAAGTTGATATTGTCGGCCACCACTGCAACAGATGTGCGGTTTGCGCCGGTCTTATCCTGATAATTGTTGGTCTGGAGACGGCCATTGATGGCAACCAGACTGCCCTTCTGGAAATAGCGGCACACAAACTCAGCCTGCTGCCGCCATGCTACGATATCAATAAAATCCGCCTGACGCTGCTCGCCGGGCTTTGCAAAGTTGCGGTCACAGGCAATGCGGAAGCGGCAGACATTCACGCCCGCCGGGGTGGTGCGGAGTTCAGGATCCGCCACAAGGCGGCCCATAATTGCGATAACATTAAGCATTGATATAGTCCTTTCCAACGGCGGCCATCCATGCAGCGTGTGCGCCGGGGCCGTTCTTCTCCTCATATTTCGCCTGCGCAACGGCTTTCAGGGTCTGGGCGCAGGTGGCGTTATAGTGCGGGCTCATGCCCGGCTCATTGTGGTGCTGGTGGCACAGCCAGACCTTGAGGCCGTGCCTCTCCGAAAAGCTGCGCAGCGGCCCATTGAGGACGTGATGCTCCTCCAGCCCGCGCGTGGTCTTTACCACATACCAGCGGCGGCAGATGTAACACTCCTTTTCTGCCTGAATGATGCTTTTAGACAAGCGGCACCCCATCCTTTTGCGTGCTCTCATAAGCCTCGCGGTAAGAGTGCACATTATCGACCTGATACTTCTGGCCGTTGACAAATTTAATGGTGAACCCATCAATGAAGTCATACCGCCGGGCGACGTTGATACACCGCGCCAAGCCCTGTGCGGTGTTCCGGTTGACTCCGTGAGCCATCAGCAGCTTGCAAAAGCGCTTGCGGGTCATTTTCTTGGTCATCTCTGTCAAGACTCCTTTCCAATAGCGCCCTGACCTCTCTGGATCCGGGCATACATTTCGCTGTAAGGGTACAGCGTGGCCTCCGTAAAGCACTCGGCTTTTTCGTTGTAGACCATCAGGATGCCCTTGTGCCCCTCAGAGTAGTGGCGCAGTTCGATGATGGTACGGACAGACTGCCGGATATCGCGAGCCTGTGATTTGTGCTGCGAGATCATCAGCTTTTCAAAGCGTTTGCGTTTCACCTGAAAGCCTCCTTTTACCTGATTTCAAAGTCCCAGAAATAACGGATCATGCTGGCACCGCAGGCATCAACAAATTTGTCAAATTCGTGCCGGAATACGATCCAAAAGAGCCTGTTGCTCAGCTTTCTAGGTTTGAGCCTGCTGTTTTCTAAGATGCGGTTTGCCTGATTTCGTGACAGCCCGCGAGCCATCATCAACTTTTTGAGCCTCTTTCTGGTCATGTCTATGGTTCACTCCACTCCTGCCAGTAGGCAGTCACTAAGGGATCACTCACGCCCATCTCAGCAAGGCGGTCAAAGATCCCGTCTATTAGATTTTTCATTTCTTGGGTGGTAAAGGTGGAGCTGCCCTGTGTGCACTTGACCACGCAACGGTTGTTATCCAGTATCTCCACCAGATGGACAAGCCGGTAGCAGCCGCGCAGGATATCCTGCGCGCCCGCCGGGACTTCCAGATAATCCACCTTTGCGCCGTACTTCTCCAGCATCTCCAGATAGCAGTCCTCCGGGGTGACGCCGCCGGTGCGTCCGCCGTTGTAATGGTCTGCCATGATGGTGAGCAGTGCCCACATAAGGCTGTTCTGTGCCGTGCTGCGGGCTTTGTTCACCGGCTCCACCGTCAGGGTGATGTGCAGGGGCTGACCGTGTGCCAGTTCATCCAGACGCTGGTAGATCTGTCTCTCCACAAATTCCCCTGCGTTTTCCACTTCTAGCTTGCCGGTCTGTGGATAATACACCACCGGCAGGCGGCCGATCACTCTGCTTGCCATACCACTTTACGCTCCCCCTGCAGCAGCTGCACACCGATGATGTGCCCATCCTCAGCCCGCAGCAGCTTGTCCACGGTCAGAGCGTGGTATAGACCATACCCGACCACAACGAGCGGATCCCCGGGGCGCTTGCCCGGCTTTTTGATCGGGTCGATATCCACCTGATCTGCGGCAAAGGTCAGGGAGGGAAGAGCCATCACATCAGCACCGGCACCCCAGAGGGCAGCGGCGGCCAGAAAGCTGCCGTTTTCCTTCCACTTGTCGGGGTTAGAGATCTGCAGCTTGCCCACCGGGGCAGCTGCGTCCTTGATGGCGAAGTTGTTCATCAGCGGGTGATACACGCCAACGCCGCACCAGAGGCGGCCATCTGCGAAGTAGTAGCGCCGCGTCCAGCCCAGCGTGCCAAATGTTTCGTCCATGATGTGCAGCACCGCCGCCGGGTCAGGTAGCAGCCGGACGCGCACTGCATCTGCACCGCACTCGCAAACGACCACCTGAATCTCCTGCGGGGCTGTCTGGCGGGGTTTGGGGGCGAACAAGGGAAACTGTACCACCTGCGCCGCCGGGCGCTCCTGTGCGCTCTGGGTGGGCTTTCTGCGGGTGGTGGCGTTACTTTTTGCGGTTGTAGACATTCTGCAAACGCTCTCCTTTCTCGTTGTAGGATCTCGGATCAGCCAGCGGGTGCTGCCAGCCATACTGCAGGGCACCCTGCGCGGCTGCACGCTGCTGCGGCTTGACGCTCCACAGCTCATTCATTTCTTCTGCGGTGACATTGACGGCGGTGCGGGTGTATCCGGTGCAGGGCACCATGCAGACCACCACGCCGTCTGCCGAGGTAGCATATACCACAGGCGGCATCAGCTTGCGGATCTCGCACAGCAGGCTTGCCTGCTTGGCCGGTGTGGTGGCTTTAGGCCACAGCCAATCCTCGTCTAGTAACCATGTAAGCTTGCCGTCAACAAGGACGTTCTGCGCCTTTTTCCATACGCATTTGCGGATCATGCGCCGTACCGCGGCAGGCGTTTTCCCGTGGATCTCTGCCCACTCCTCAACGGTGACCATTCTTCCCATGGGATCATCTCCTTTCTGTGCTTGATACACTGGCAGCGGCTTTTGTTTTACTTCCTGCCGCCATCGGAAGGCTGTCTATGTTCCAGCAGTCACCGACACTACTTTTCAACTGTTTATTACCGGGTGCGAGTCTTACGGATACAAAGTCACCCACCTTTTGACGCAATAGGTTGTTGCGGATTTTTTTCTGTTGTGCTGCTTCTGCACGCACCGGCCTATCAAGGCCCGCCGGAGTCCCGTGTGGCCCCAATACCACACATCTTGTCACAATGAGAGAGGCTCAACGTGCGGCCCGATCAGATACGACTGATCCAGTCGGTTTTTGCGTCTCAAAGGGGGTGGCAGTGGCTCTTGTTTTACCTCCTGCCACCAGTGGAGGGCGCTTGTTATTTCAGGCTGATGCTCAAAATTTTGTCATCGCCCTGAATGCACCAAAGGTGCATTGAGCAATACCACAAAAGCATCTCGCAGACACAGTGGAAAGATGTGCCGATGTGACGGCCCGCTATCGGCTGCGAGAGGTCAGATATAAGTAACTCAGCGGCAACGTTCTCCTCTACCGGGAGGACGATGGTGCCCGTTGTGGGCTCCTCGTCAAAATCAAAATCTTTCTTGTGGTATGTGTAAGTAATGCGAATATCTTTCATTTGGTTCACCTCTCAGCGGTTGCTGTTGTGGTACATCAGGGCGAGATACAGAAGATCCAGACCGAGGATCACATAGATCAGTGCTTTCATGGGTACGCCTCCTCGATTTTCACCGACATAACGCGATAATGGGTTGCGATAAAATAGCTGCTCGACAGGTGGGATAAAGCAACAACTGCTTGGAGAAGGTAGCGCTCCTCCGATGTACAGTTGTTGCTTTCATACGGCACGCGCACCCTGCCCAGTTGTGCAGCGGCAGCATCGTCAAGTAAAAAGCCAATGGTGCGCTCTGCTACGCCATCAGTAAAATTTCCATCTATGGCACCATGCAAAAGGGTCATCTCATACGATACAGTTATTTTTTTCATGGGTACGCCTCCAGACGTGTGATCTCATAGATCGAGTTATACAGGTAGTGCCGCCCGCCCCGCAGGTATTCGAGGCTTTGCAGCAGCATTTCAAGGTGATACAGGGCAGGCGGCGGGTTGCTGCCTTTCAGGTGGTAGTGCAGCCAGTGGATCAGTTCCCCCAGCTGCGGGTCATTCAGCCGCAGCACCGTGGAGGCCTGAAACTTGTGCCCGTGGCCATCCACGGCGTAGTACAGGATACCGGCATATTGCAGCTGATCCAGATCTGTGCTATACTCTGGTGGGAGAAAATTGTTCATGTTCTCTTTGAGCTTGTCCGTGTGGCCGCACGGGCGGGCTCTTTCTTTTTGCCCGGTCATAAGCCCATCAGCTTGGAGAGAAAAGCTGCCTCCTTGCTGGTAAGCTTGCTTTTGTGGTCGCTGGCCTTGTCCTCGTAGGCGGAAATGATGACAGCCTTCATATCATCGGCGAAACAGTCCGCAGCCTCGCGCACCTTTTTGTCCGGCAAGTTCGGGATGAGACAATCAACCACCGTTTCAGCAGTTGCCAGCGTGAGCAGAAGAAGCCGGTCGATCTTCTTGCCTTTCCCGATATAGCTGACAGATACGGTGTCCTCATGCTCTTCAATGATAATTTTCATAAAATACCTTCCTTTTCCAGTTCCTCCCGCCGTACCTTCTGCACATGGTAGATGTACAACCGGGGCGGGCCCTTTCTTGTTTTTGAGTGAGTAACTGCGGAGTAAAGGCTGTTTTTGTTGACATATCCCATCTGCCGGACGATCATGTCAGCAGTACCGCAGGCCACGATCTCGTCCGTTTTGGCGTTGTAGACCGTGTACCACGACATCAGGTCGTTGTCTCTCATGCGCCCTGCCGTGGCTCTTCACCGTTCAGTACCCAGCGCAGGCGGCAGATCACATCATCGGTTTTTACCTCGGTATTTCCGTTTTCAGCTTTGCCGGTGTACCATCCGATGGACTGCAGCAGCCGATCCCGCAAAGCGCGTAGCTCTTTCAGGTCGTCCATGTTACCCTGCCTTTCTCTCGTTGGAGGCCTTGACGGTGGTCTGCTGCTGCTTCTGGGCGCTGTGCTCATAGTGCTTGCTGTCGGCAAGCATCACGGCAATGCTGAAGATCAGACCGCCGCCCAGCGCGAGCAGGATCCACGGTGCAGCCTTGACCGCTGCAGCTGCCTCCCAGCCGCCCCGCATGACCAGCAGGTGCACAATGCCCATGTTCAGCCAGATCAGCACCCGGGCTGCACCCACGCCAGCCAGAAATGCCACGCCGAAAATTTTAAGATACCGTTTCATTGTCGTTGTCCTCCTCGGTTTCCATGCGATCCAGCAGATTGCCTGCACTAATGGCCATGCCCGTGAGAAAACTCACAGGATCCGCCGGGCTGATCTCCATTGCCAGACCAGCCAGCAGTGCAACGCATAGCTGCTGCGCCTACATCGTTGTCCCGTCAATGTTGATCTCCGGGTTTCCGTCATCGCCCAGCCGGACGGTGACGGTCGGTCTAAAGTCCTCTCTCATGCTCCTATCCTCTCCGCGTCCTCCGGTTTTGCCACCGGGCTGCGCTCTGCTGCCCACTTGGCCAGCAATGCCGGATAAATCAAATACACGTCCTGCCCGCCGGGGGCGGGTGCCTTGATGTAATCGCCAAACGGGAAAACCCGCTGCTGCAGCCCCAGCTGCAGGGTGTCCTTGCCGATGGAAAAACCCACATCCCGCAGGTAATCCACAGCCACCTGTGGCCTGACAAATGCTTTCATGCTGTCCTCCTTAGTCCGGGCTAAAGGTCTGGCACCGGTCATCCTTGCCATTTTTGAAATCTTCCAGCGCTTTGATCTCCTCCGGGGTGAGGCCGGTGTCCTCGTACTGGCCGAGGCGCTGCACCAGCTCGTCCTTTTTGGCGGTGCTCCAATAGCCGCTCTTGATGCCGCTGCACCGCGGAGATGTCAGTCTTTCCATGCGTCATCCTCCATGTCAATGCCAAACTCCTCACAGATGGTCTTTGCCACCGGCTTGGTAAAGCCGATCAGCTCGCCGTCCACCTCTGCGCAGAGAAAAGCGTCACCTACGATCTTGTCACAGTCCTGATTGAGATACAGCCAAGTGGCTTTATCGTTACGCTTGGCGCCGAACAGCTCGGCGTCCTCGCCAACGATAAGCCGGATGCCGTCCGCCGGCTCCCGCGCCCACTCCGGTTCGAGGCAGCTGTCTAACACCCCGATATGGTCATCAACCAGCGTCTCCATCTCGCCCAGCGTCAGGCTGCCGTCACTGCCGCAGGGGATCAGCCGCCCCTGCGTGCCAACAGGCATATAGATCATGTATCGATTCATGCTTTTACAGCCTCCTCTTTTCGATCCACGCGCCAATGCGCTCATAGAGGGCGATCATGCGCTTGCAGTGGGCAATGCGTGCCCGGCAATACGCAACCTTGACCTTGCAGGCAAGGATCTCAATGTCATCACGCACAAGGCGTGCAGCTGCTGCAATACGCTGCACTGATATCCACCTCCTCCTGACTGGCAATGATCTCAATGGTCTTTTCCAGATCATCCAGATCGGCGCACAGCCTGCCGCACACATCATCATAATTGACCTGCTCGCCCTTGATGGCGGCGGTGCCGGTTGCGCTGTTGATCTCCTGTGCGTGCTGGATGATGCCAACAGTCGCCATCAGGAGATTTTTACTTGATGTTTTCACGGTACGCTCCTTTTGCGTCTAGCATACTAGACAATCATGCCAAAAAAATATCGCTCACTTTTTTGTCCAAAGCGCCTGCAATCTTGGTCAGGGTCTCCGTAGTGGTCACTGTAATAGAACCGTTTTCCAGTCCAATGATGGTCGCACGAGACACATTTGCACGCTTTGCAAGCTCTCCCTGCGTAAAACCTTTCTCCTTGCGTGCTTCTTTGATTTTAAAGGGCATCTGTTTTCACCTCCTCCGTACACCCAACAGTCTAGCAGACTAGACAAAGAATGTCAAGCGAATTTGACAAAAGACTTGATTTTTTGTCTAGCAAAATGTATGATGTACTTGACACCATTAAAAGAAAGGAAGGTGGTTCAACGTGATTCTGGGCGATCTGATAAAAGAGTACCGCCGAGAACATGGCTACAGTATGGATCAGTTTGCCAAAATGTCCGGGCTGAGCAAGGCATATATATCCATTCTGGAACGAAACGTAAACCCGGTAAACAACAAGCCCGTCATACCATCGCTTGAGACGATCAAAGCGGTGGCACAGGCAATCAACATGGATTTTAATGATGTAATAGCCATGCTGGACGGGAATCAGCCTGTTTCGCTCAAAGATGAGCCAGAGATCCCGCCGGGATTTCAGCCAATGCCCGCCATGACAGAGGTGCCGCTGGTTGGTCGGATCGCCTGCGGCAAGCCCATCACAGCAGAGGAAAACATTGAGCGTATGGTCTGCGTGCCTGCCAAGTGGCGGGCAACGTTTACCCTGACCTGCGAGGGCTGCAGCATGGAGCCGAAGATCCATGACGGCGATCTGGTGGCGATCCGCAGCCAGCCAACGGTTGAAAACGGCGAGGTTGCCGCCGTGCGGATCGATGGCGAGGCTACCCTGAAGCGGGTGTATCTGCATGAAAGCTTTATTGAACTGCGGGCAGAAAATCCGGCTTTTGAGAGCATTATCCTCGCCCGCGAGGAAATGAACACAGTAACGATTGAAGGCAAGGCCGTGGGGCTTTGCAGGGATATCTAAAACATGGAGGTGCGATTATGAAAGGAGTAGCCAAAATCGGCGTAGTGGCAGGCGTGATGGTTCTTTGTCTGACGGCTTGCGGTGAAAGCAGAGTTTCAGTGTCATCGGAAATTACGTCCGCTATTTCGCAACCCGCAGAAGTGTCAACGGAGTATTTCAAGTCTGATAAGGGATTGAATCATTTCTTTCAGAAGTATAATGAAATCGCTGAATATCCTTTTGAAGAGGAACAAATACAGCAGGGAAACGTAAGAACAAAGGCCTTAATCTCAACTGGCGATTTTTATATTGAGATGGTCAATAGTCAGAACGGCCTCGAAATTCTTATAGATGATGGCCCGGAAGAATCAGCGGCACTTTACCCTGTATTCCGAGATTTTTTGAAAGTCATGGATGACTCGCTTTCTGATGAACAAATTGAACAGGCATGGAGCGATATCAAAGAAATTGGAACAAAATATATGTATGATGGAAACTATGCTTTAAACAGTCTGAAAATGAATTACAGCAATGTGGAATTTCAAGGTTCTCGTCAAGTGAAAGTCCATATCTACGGCCTGCAATATTCGGCATAACCAGAAGAGGAGTGCAATATTATGGGGTTGCGATTTAGAAAAAGTGTAAAACTGGGGGGTCTCCGCATCAATTTTAGCAAATCTGGCATCGGGTACAGTTACGGCGTTAAAGGGCTTAGATACACGAAAACAGCTAATGGAAAGGATCGCATCACAGCCTCTATCCCAGGCACCGGTATATCCTTTGTGGAGGAGAGTGCCAGAAAAAAGCGAAAAGGTTCATCAACGCAGCCAGCTGTACCGGAGCCAAAGAAAAATTATCGTATTCCGCTGGCGATAAAAATTCTTGCCGTTTTGTGCGGCATCGGATTTGTTGCCTATTATATAGCGCAGGGGTGGGAAATGGTCACGGCGTTGTGTTCCGGCGCGCTCATGGGCGGTCTGAGCTATCTCGCTTTTTCCTTTCTGTATGGAGCGGCGGCGGAAGCAGTTGGCTCCTTGCTGCACAAGGGCATCTCGCCTGCGCAGAATGACGATCCCGAGGAAAAATAAAAAACAAAAAACCTCCCCCAGTGCGCCAACACCGGGAGAGGTTCCGATCTGTATGCCCGCGGGGTCACAGATCTGTACAGGAATGAGAAGCCCTGCACAAACTATGATACCACCGCCGGGCAAAGTATGCAAGCGGAGGGAAAAATGAAGTGTCAAAGAACCGCCTGCGGGCGGGAAATACAGGAAGATGCCCTATACTGTCCGTATTGCGGCAAAAAGCAGCAGCGCACGGCAGCACCAAAGCCGCGCAAGCGCGCCAACGGCAAAGGCTGCATCTACCGGAGCGGGAAAACGTGGACAATACAGGTGCGCGTGGTGCGTGCCGGCACGGTGGTCTATGCCCGCAAAAAGTGCGGCTTTCCCACCCGGGCAGCCGCCGAGGAGTATCTGGATACCTACACCCGCACCGGTGTAGCGCCCAGATCCATGCGCCTGATCGACTGCTGGACAGCCCTGCAGCAGACGAAAAAGTGGCAGGCGCTCAGTAAGGACAAGCGCAGCCATTACGGCACCGCATGGCGCAGGCTGGAGCGGATCCAGATGCAAGTTGTCGGGCAGATACCTTTTAAGGTGCTGCAGGAGCTGACGGATGCCGCGCCCGGTGACTACTATGCCCACCGGGATATCAAGACGCTACTGGGCAAGCTGTACGAGGTTGCAGTCACCAGCGAGGCGCTGGACATGGCGCAGGACAAGACCGCCCTGATCGAGCTGCCGCCGGTGCCAGACAGCGAGCGCGATGCCTACACCGTGGACGAGGTGCACCGGATGTGGCAGGCGTACCGCGCCGGGGACGATCTTGCCCGGTATGCGCTGATCCTGTGCTACACCGGCATGAGACCGGGCGAGCTGATGCAGCTGGATCTTGCCAACATCGACCTCCAGCGTCAGTGCATCATAGGCGGCATCAAAACGGCAGCGGGCAAAAACCGGGAGATCCCCATTGCCACCGCCATCGTGCCGCTGGTGGCCGAGGCCATGCAGGTGGCCACCCACGGTCTGGCTGATGGCTGCCGCGAGCACTTTTATGATCGCTGGTGCCCGGCAGTGGAGCACTGGGGCGGCAGGCCACACATGACCGCCCACAGCTGCCGCCATACGTTGGCAACAGCCATGGAAGCCGCCGGGGTGCAGCCGCTGCTGCAAAAGCTGATCCTTGGTCACGCGGTCAGGGATATCACGCAGCATTACAGCCGCCACCAGCTTTTTGAGGATAAGCTGGCAGCCGTGGAGCTGGCAACCGCCGCTTTTAACGAGTGACGGCGATGCCCCCGGTGTTGCCCCATCTGGTTGTATCCGGCAACGTTATAGCGTTGTTTTTTAAGGCTCTGCTAAGGGCGTAGGTCGTCTAAACAACGGCGCGAGGGTTCAAATCCCTCCTACTCCGCCAAGAAAATCCCTCGTAGTTTCGTGAAAACTGCGGGGGATTTTCCTTTTGTCAGAAAAATCTAAAACGCCACAGACTGTAAAAGCCTGTGACAGTTGCACCCTCTGATGCACCCTGTTTTCTCTGCATCTGGCAGCTGGTGCGACAAATAACAAAAAGCCCCGGGGATCCATTAAGGTTCCCCGGGGCTTTGCTATGTAACCATTTTCGTGGCGCAACGAAAATGGTTATGTTTTCGCAACGTCACGAAAACATTAGTATACGTTTTTCCGCTGCCGTTCCAGATACTGATCCGCAGCAATGGCCGCCGGGGTGAAAGAGTTATTCTTCCACCACGAGATCAACGCGGCCACGGTGGTAATGCCCGCCGTGACCAACTGCTCCACGGTGGCGCTCTCGATAGGCAGCACGGGCTTGCCCAGAGCGCTCAACACCTGATTGGTCAGTGCCAGCAGCAGGACAGCGGTGCGGGCGATGGTTGCGGTAGAGATGTGATACTTAGACATGGTTAGATCCTTTCTGCTCTGTGGAGCTTTCTGCTTTTTGCTTGAGGATATCCACGGCCTTGATAATGACCGCCGGGATCGGCAGCCCCATCAAGCCCGCGTTTTCGATGATGGAGATGGTTTCGTTGGCCACGAACGCGATAACGGCAGCGTCCCGCACGAAGTTGGAGCCCATCACGGCATCCAGACGGCAGGCAACCAGTACGATCAGCAGGGTCTCTCCCTTGCGGATCAGCCCCTTCCAGCCTGCGCGGCTTTCCAGTGTGCCGGTCTCGGTCTTGGGGCTTGCGTGGAAAACGCCCGCCACGATCAGACCGGTGATGTAGTCGATGGCCATAAAAATGACCAGCGTTTGCAGAGATGCGTCCCAGCCGCCGAAAAGGCTGGCGATCATGCTGCCGATCGCGCCGATGGCAAAACATACATAGTCTTTCACGGCTCGCCTCCTCACATCGTCCACCGGCTTTTGTTCGGGCGGGTGTCAACGTGCACCCAGCCCTTTGCCCGGCCTGCCTTGACGGGATAGCGGCCAACGCCGCCCCAGTTGTGCAGCAGGCTTTCCGCGTATGCTGCCACGTCCTCCACGCTGGTGCTCGCCACCTGAATGTCCGCAGCGCGGCCAAGCAGGTGCTGGCTGCTCTTGGAGCCGCCCACCTTGGCGTTGTGTGCGGGGGTGCGGTAGCCGCTGGTAATGGTCACTGCCTTGCCGAAATGCTCCCGGATACACTGGAGCAGCAGCACCAGCGCCTCGTCCACAAGGATCTCGTCAGAACCATCCTTGCAGCGAAACTCCCGCACGCGGAAGTCCGGTGCCAGCAGCTTTGCCCCGTCCTTGGCAAGACTATATTGTCGGATCATCTCTCCACTTCCTTTCCTTACAGCCGTTTCAGCAGTGCTGCGATGGGCTCCATGTAAAACCGCTCGTAGCCGGCCTTGTTGG